>Ga0114931_10000078_pt1 | contig 97861 bp, 75 predicted proteins | sample 2SBtaG_FD_89579 | JGI IMG/M metagenome (GOLD analysis project Ga0114931, IMG submission 89579) | Deep subsurface microbial communities from Kolumbo volcano to uncover new lineages of life (NeLLi) - 2SBTROV14_V59a metaG | ecosystem: Environmental > Aquatic > Marine > Volcanic | place: Kolumbo...
AACGAATCCATCGGGCTTCTTCTTGCGTACTGCCATGATTCATCATCTCCGGTCGGCGATCATCCGCCGGGATGTGATACCATGAATCAGAGACGCGGGTTGCGCCTTTGTTCAGAGGTTCCAAGCAATGAACGCCGTGGTTGTGATGGGCGCCGAGACAAAATCTACGCAAGATTGCGCCGGATGGATCCCGATTCGATTCCCACTCTGGCGGCTTGTCAGGGGCGGCGTGGCGGGCGATTCCAGGCCGGGGGTCTCCCGGGGTTGCTTTTGGGAAATGTTTGGGTATTCTGTTCGGTATGCTTTCGTATGTCCAATCATTCCTCCTGCAGGGCATCGATGCCCACCGGTGTGAGATCGAGGTCGATTTCAACCCCGTGGGCCTCGAAAAGACCGACATCGTGGGCCTCCCCGACGCCGCCGTCCGGGAGTCCCTCGAACGGGTCACCGCTGCGATCAACAATGCCGGGTACCCGACGCTCATCGGGCGGTTGATCATCAACCTCGCCCCGGCCGACCTCCGCAAGGAAGGCCCGGTGTACGACCTGCCCATTGCGGTGGGGCAACTCGTCGCGGCGGGGGTGATCCGACCCGACACCGCCGGTGTGGGTGATCGGATCGACCACCGGCAGTGCCTCATGGCCGGCGAGCTGGCGCTCGACGGTCGGATCCGCCCGATCCGCGGCGCCATCGCTATGGCCATGTTGGCGCGGGAGTTGGGCTTGCCGCGGATCATGGTCCCTGCCGACAACGCGATCGAGGCGGCCGTGGTCGAGGGTGTCGAGGTCATGGGCATGCGCACGCTCGCGGACGTGGTGTCGCTGCTTAACGGACAGCTCGACCCCGAGCCGGTCCCGCCGGTGGACGTGGAGTCATTGATCGAACAGAGCCAGGCGCCGATTGATTTTTCCGAGGTGCGCGGGCAGGAGGGGGTCAAGCGGGCGATCACGGTCGCGGCCGCCGGCACGCACAACATCGCGATGCTGGGCCCTGCCGGAACGGGCAAATCCATGATGGCCAAGGCGCTGCCCGGGATCCTCCCGCCGCTGACGCCCGACGAGGCGCTGGAGGTCACGCGGATCTACTACGCCGCCGGGATGCTCGGTCATTCCAACGGATCCGATGGTTCGCGGAACGGGTCAAGCAACGGGACGGGAAACGGACGAGGGCACGGGGGGCTCATCACGAGCAGGCCCGTGCGCACGCCGCACCACACGGCGTCATCACCGGCGCTGATCGGCGGGGGGCAGGCGCCGCGCCCGGGAGAAATCAGCCTCGCGCACCGGGGCGTGCTCTTTCTCGATGAGCTTCCCGAGTTCCCGCGCGTGGTGCTTGAGACGCTGCGGCAGCCGCTCGAGGACGGTGATGTCACCATCGCCCGCGCGCACGCGGCCGTTCGGTTCCCGTCGGCGTTCATGCTGGTGACCGCGATGAACCCGACCCAGAGCGGCGGCATGCCCGAGAACGAGGCGGGCCGGCGCGAGATGGAGCGGTACCTCTCACGGATTTCGAGGCCGTTGATCGACCGGATCGACATCCACGTCGAAGCGCCGGCGGTGCCGTGGAAGGAGCTCTCGGCGAAGGACTGCTCGGGGACTTCCTCGGAGCAGATGCGTGAGCGCGTGCTGTGCGCGCACGGCCGGTCCAGCGCGCGGCAGGGCAGGATCCACAACGCGCATCTGCGCGGGAAGGATCTCGACGAGCTGGCGCCGATGAAACCCGAGGCCAAGGAGTTGCTCGGTCAGGCGATCGCGCAGCTCGGGTTATCGGCCCGGGCCTACGACAAGGTCCGGCGTGTGGCGAGGTCGATCGCCGATCTGGAGGGTGTTGAAGAACTCAGCAGCGCTCACATCGCCGAGGCGGTGCAGTACCGATTGCTGGATCGTCAGGTTTGATCAGATGATGGCCGGAATAATCAGATGGTGAAAGAAACATAACTACATGGATAGCAGATATTTACATTGACAGTAATGATGCGTTCCGGTATCGTGGCGCCACAGAGGGAATCGTTTCCGCCAAACCACGGCAAGGGTGAGGCGGCTTGCCGCGGCTGTAAAATCTGGATTGGTGCGGCTGTCATGTGCGCCCGTTGACGAGCGCAGCCTGTGTTATCCCCACGCGCTGATCGCCCATAGGCCCAGATCCAGCGCGATGGCGGCGTACAGCCCGGCGAAGAGGTCATCGATGAGCACGCCCCAGCCGGCGTGGAGTCGCTGCATCGCGTCCGCGGGCGGGGGCTTGATGACATCGAAAACGCGAAAGAGGACAAACCCCGCGCCGACGGTGAGGGATGTCTCCCAGAACCCGCTGACGCCGATCGTCGCCAGCAGGGCGAGCGGGATGCACTGGCCGGCGGCCTCGTCGGCGACGATCTGGCCGGCGTCTTTTTTCCCGTACTTCGCTTCTGCCCATTCGCCAAAAACCACGCAGCTCACGCAGAAGATGGTGAACCAGACGCCGAGCACGACCAGATAGACGGTCTGCGACACGCCCGCCAGAAGCATGATCCATGCCAGCGCCGCCGCCGGCATCGAGCCCCAGGTGCCCGAGGCGGGTCTGAGCAGGCCCGTGCCGAAGCAGGTGATCAGCAGGGTGCGCATGATTAGTGTTCCTCGCTGGGGATTGATCCGTCGCGACGGGGAATGGCGAATCGGATGGTGGTGGTCAGGTAGCGCCAGCCGCTGATGATCGTGACGATGACCGTCGTCCAGACAAGCGCCCGGATGGCGCCCCGGGACCACGATCCGCCCTCGCCCCCGACCAGCCAGATCAGCACGAGCACGGCGGGGATGCAGATCGCCTGGAGGATCATTTTGATCTTGCCCGACCAGACGGCGGGCATGGGCTCGCCGGTGGACTCGACGACACCCCGGATCGAAGTCGCGAGCATCTCCCGGGCGAGGATGACGTCGACCATCCACGGCGCCACCCCGGTGAGCTGGCCGTCGTGGACGCTGTGAAACCCCGGCCCCGCCAGAAGAATGAACGCCCCGAGGACAAGAATCTTGTCGGCGAGGGGGTCCATGACGCGGCCGAAGGCTGAAATGGCGTTCCATCGTCTTGCGAGGGCGCCGTCGAGGGCGTCGGTGGCCGCGGCGATGACGAAGAGCCCCGCAGAGAGGGGGAGGATCCAGCCAGCGTCGCCGTCGGTCCGGAACGCTGAGAGCGCCGTGATGAAGCCGGCCGCGAGGAACAGCCGGGCGACGGTCAGGGCGTTTGGGATCGCCGCACGGATGGGATCCGGGGAGCCGGGCACGGGCTGGGCATCGGTGGAGTCGGGCACGCGGGGGATGGTACCGGGTGGGGTGGGCGGCGGGCGGGTGGGCATTGTGTGGAGTTGAAGGGGACTGGGGGGGCATCTATCCTGCTCGTCCATATTCGGCCCGTCCATCTTGTCCCGCCCAAAGTTGACCGTCCAAGTTCAGACGCCACAAAGGTGTCCGCGCCGCAGCAGGCGGCGTCCACCGATCCCGCCGGGGAATCCCACTCACAGTGGAACACGTGCTCTCGCCCATCATCCTGTACCTCGCCCTGGCTGTTGGAGCTGTCGGTGTCTCGATGGCGTTGCCCAGGCGGGGGCGTGTCAACCCGCAGGTTCTTGGCGCGTTGATCGCGGCGGCGGGGGTTGGCGGGCTGATCGCGGCGCTGGCGTTCATCGCCGGCCCTGCCCGGCCCGGGCTGTTCTTTTACATCTTCGCGTTCGTGGCGCTGGGGGCGGCGCTGCGTGTGATCACGCACCCGAGGCCGATCTACTCGGCGCTGTATTTCATCCTTTCGATTCTCGCCTCGGCCGGACTGTTCCTGCTGCTGGACGCGGAGTTCATGACCTTCGCGCTGATCATCATTTATGCCGGCGCGATCCTGATCACGTACCTCTTTGTGATCATGCTCGCGACGACGGCGCCGTCAGACGAGGCGTACGAGGTTCTCGACGACTACGACGCGGTGGCGCGTGAGCCGATCGTCTCGACGTTCGCGGGGTTCCTGGTGCTGGCGATCCTGACGGGGTGGCTGTCGGTCGGGGTCCCGCAACTGCCCAAGCCGGCCGAGCGTTCCGGCGACGCCGCCCTGGCGAGTCTGCCTCTGAAGGTTCAGCAGGCGTTCGAAAACGCGGGGCTTCTTGACTACACCGAGGATTCGCTCGTTGCGTTCGTGCCGGGTGAGGAGGCCGGCTCGTGGTACGACGCCGAGACGCGGCAGGCGCAGCTGCTGCTGGCGGATCCGGCCGGGTTCCGCGAGCTGCTGCGTCACGCCCGGGCGAAAGCGCGAGGCGAGGCGGTTTCGGAAGACGCCGAGGCCCTGCCGCCCGTGGCGCTGGCGCTGATTCAGAATGATCCGATCACCCGCGCTGACGGCTCGGTCGTGGTGATGGCCGCCTTCCCGGATTCGCTCCGGGCGCGGAACATCGAGTCGGTCGGGCTGGAACTCGTCGGCGGGCACCCGCTGGCGCTGGAGATGGCCGGGGTGATCCTGCTGCTGGCGATGCTCGGCGCCGTCGTGCTGGCGCGCAAGCGGATCGATCTGGAGCAGGCGGAGAAGCTGGCCGCGGCGACGGGGACACTCGGGGAGGGGCACGCATGAGCGCCACCCTCGGCCCGCTGCTTGATCCCGTCCTGGCGATTGCGCCTTTGGCGGACGTGACGCTGTATCACTACCTGGTGGTGTCGGCGGCGATGTTCTCGCTGGGGATCATCGGGTTCCTGACGAGGCGGAACATGATCGTCATGTTCCTGTGCACCGAGTTGATGTTCCAGGGCGCCGGGCTGGCGTTGATTGCCTTCGGGCGTTACTGGATGGATCACACGGGTGAGGTGTTTGTGATCTTCGTGCTGACGATCGCGGCGGCCGAGGCCGCCCTGGCGCTGGCGCTGGTCGTGTTGCTGTACCGGAAGAAGGGCTCGCTCGACGCCGAGGCGTGGGCGCAGCTGAGAGGCTGATCTCTTTGGTTGGAATGCTGCACAATCTTTCGGCGGGCGCGCTGAGCCCGCTGGCCGCGACGCTCGCGACGGCGCACGGCGCCGGGGCAGGGTCCGCGGCGAGCGTGCACGAGGCGGTCGCCCCGTTCCACTTCACCATGCCCGAGGTCGGCCCGGGGTTTGCGCTGCTGATCCTGGTCTTCCCGATCCTGGCGTCGGTCCTGTGCGGCGTCTTTGCGGCGCTGGGCGTCAAGAGCAAGCTCCCGGCGTGGACCAGCGTCGCGCTGCTCGGGGCGGGCTTTGTGACGACGCTCATGGTCGCTCGGACGGTGTTGGAGTCGAACGCGCCGCTGGTTGTGCACGGGTTTGACTGGATCAATGTCTCCTGGGGGACGGCTCCGGGGCAGACGCTGACGGCGAACTTCAGCCTCTACATCGATCTGCTGACGGTGCTGTGGATGCTGTTCGTCACGGGTCTTGCGACGCTGATCGCGCTCTATTCGAGCGAGTACATGGCCGGGGACAGGGGCTACGCGCGGTTCTTCGGGTTCTTCTCGCTGTTTGTCTTCATGATGTCGTGCCTGGTGATGGGCGACAGCCTGCTGCTGCTGTACCTCGGCTGGGAGGGCGTCGGGCTCTGCTCGTACCTGCTCATCGGGTTCATCTATCAGAAGCCCAGCGCGGCGGCTGCGGCGAAGAAGGCGTTCATCGTCAACCGCATCGGCGACCTGGGGCTGGCGCTGGGCGTGATGCTCGCGTTCACGCAGTTCGGATCGCTGGAATACAAAGAGATTTTCAGGCAGGTCGCGGAGATCCAGGCCGCCGCGGCGCACGGCGAGGCGGTTCCCTGGTCGATCCGGGCGATCCCGCTGCTGCTGATGGTCGGGGCGTTCGGCAAGTCCGCGCAGCTCCCGCTCTATGTCTGGCTGCCTGACGCGATGGAGGGTCCGACGCCGGTCTCGGCGCTGATCCATGCGGCGACGATGGTGACCGCGGGCGTGTACCTGATCGCCCGGTTCCTGCCGGTCTTCGAGCTGAACCCGGTGGCGCTGAACACGGTGGCGTGGATCGGCGGGCTGACGGCGTTCTTCGCCGCGACGATCGGGATGGCGACGTTCGACATCAAGCGGGTCATGGCGTACTCGACAATCTCGCAGCTCGGGTACATGTTCCTGGGGCTCGGGGTGCTCTCGAGCGCGGGCGCCGCCAACCATGTGCTGACGCACGCGTTCTTCAAGGCGACGCTCTTTCTCGCTTGCGGCTCCGTGATGCACGGGTTCGCGGGGCAGCTCGATCTCCGGAAGCTCTCGGGGCTGATCCATGTCCGGGGCTGGAAGGTGGTTTCGTATTCGATGCTCGTCGGGTGCCTGTGCCTGGCGGGGTTCCCGCTGACTTCGGGGTTCTTCTCGAAGGACATGATTATCGCCGAGTCGTTTGTCTCTGATGGGTTTGGCGCATCGTTCCTTGGGCTGCTGGCGCTGCTAACGGCGGGGATGACGGCGTACTACACGTTCCGCGTCTTCTTCCGGGTCTTTGTCGGACCGGTGGAGTTCCACGCCGGGGACGAGCACCACGACGGTGATGGGCATGGCGATGACGGGCACGCGTTCCATCCGCACGCGCCGGGCTGGGCGATCAACCTGGTTCTGGCGTTGCTCAGCCTCGGCGCGCTGGCGGCGTCGATCCCGTATCTGATGATGTTGTTCGGCGCCAGTGAGGACGGCTGGATCACCGGGCTGGTTGATCATTCGACGGCGGCCGCGACGCACGTGACGGTGGGCGTCGATCACGGTGCGACGTTCCTCGGGGCCAACCCGCACATGATCATGTACTACGTATCGGGCGGGATCGCACTCGTCGGGATCTGGATTGCGTGGATGCTGCACCTCAAGGGTCGCACCGAGGCGGCGACGTCGCCGCTGGCCGAGGAGGCCGCGCGGGCGCTCGGCCCGATCCCCGTGTGGGCGCAGAACAAGTGGTGCGTGGACGAGTTCTACGACTTCCTATTCCGCAAGCCGCTGTGGTTCATGGCGCATGTCTTCTACTTCATCGATGCGCTGCTGGTCGATGGCATTGTCAACCTGTTCGGGTGGCTCCCGAAGGCGATCGGCGGATCGCTGCGGCCGAGCCAGAGCGGGTTCCTCCAGTCCTACGCCGTCGGGATGACGGGGGGGCTCGCGCTCCTGCTGGTCATCGTCTGGATTGTGAGCTGACCGTCTGATGCTGACTGCGATTATTCTCATCCCGCTTCTCGGCGCCCTGCTGGTGGCGTTCGCGCCCGAGCGGCTGACCAAGCTGCTGACGGCGACGATCACGCTCGCGACGCTGGCGGTCGCGATCGTCGCGGCGTTCCGGTTCAACTGGGCGTATGCGGGCAACGTCGGCTTTGCGCAGTCCTACCCGCTGATCGATCAGCTCGGGGTCACGCTGTCGGTGGGCGCCGATTCGGTGTCGCTGCTGCTGATCCTGCTGACCGCGGTGCTCGGGCCCTTGTGTGTGTTCGGATCGTTTACGGCGATCACGACGCGCGTGAAGAACTACTACGCCTGGCTGCTGGTGTTGCAGGCCGCGGTGACGGGGGTGTTCGCGGCGCAGGATCTGATGCTGTTCTACGTCTGCTTCGAGTTCACGCTGATCCCGTTGTATGTGCTGATCAGCCTGTACGGCTCGACGAATCGGCGCAAGGCGGCGACGAAGTTCTTCCTGTACACCTTCACCGGGTCGGTCATCGCGCTGGCCGGGCTGGTGTACGTCGCGTACACCTATTACGACCGGAACCTGACATGGAGCTGGTCCATCGCCGAGTTGCAAACCGCTGCGGCGAGCATGACGCGGACCGAGCAGACGTGGGTGATGCTGGCGATGCTCGCCGGGTTCGCGGTCAAGGTGCCGCTTTTTCCGGTGCATACGTGGCTCCCGCTGGCGCACACGGAGGCCCCGACGGCGGGCTCGGTCGTGCTCGCCGGTGTGCTGCTCAAGCTGGGGACGTACGCGTTTTACAAGTTCATCCTGCCGTTCACGCCGCTGGCGGTGATGCAGTACGCGCCGGCGATCGCGGTGCTGGCGATCATCGGGATCATCTACACCGGGCTGATCTGCTGGGCGCAGAGCGACGTGAAGAAGCTTGTCGCGTACTCGTCGGTGAGCCACCTGGGTTTCTGCGTGCTGGGGCTCTTCGCGGTGAACATGGTCGGGATTCAGGGATCGGTGCTGTACATGATCAACCACGGGCTCTCGACGGGGGCCCTGTTCTTCTGCATCGGGATGCTCTACGAGCGATACCACACGCGGTCGATGGACGAGATCGGGGGGCTGGCGACGAAGATGCCGGTCTTCGCGTTCTTCCTGGTCTTCTTCACGATGGCGTCGGTCGGGCTGCCGGGTCTCAACGGGTTTGTCTCGGAGTTCATGTGCCTGCTCGGGGCGTTCCAATCGGGCGCCGCCGGGCCTGGCGCGACGTTCGGGCCGCTGGGCCCGTGGTTCGCCGCGGTCGCCGCGACGGGGATGATCGTCGCGGCGATGTACCTGTTGTATATGGTCGGGCGCGTGCTCTTCGGTCCGCTGCGTGAACCGGCCGGTCATCACGCACACTCGATCCTGCCAACGGACCTGTCGTTCCGGGAGATCTCGGTGCTGACGCCGATCGCGGCGCTGTGCCTCGTGCTGGGCGTGTACCCGACGCCGGTGCTGCGGTCGCTGGAGGCGCCGATCGCGTCGGTCATCGAACACATCGAGACCGCCAACGAACGGGCGATCACCGAAGCCGCCCAGGCGATGGGACGCACCGCCGACCGTCTGGACGGGGCGATTGTCCTGGCGCCGATCAACGAACTCGAGCCGGTTGAGGTGGCGCCATGAATGAGAAACTCGCGCTGCTTCGTCCGGAGATCGTGCTGTTCATCACCGCGACGATCGTGATGATCCTCGGGCTCTCGCCGAGATATCATGTCCGCAAGAGCTGCGCCGTCGTCACCGGGCTTGGCCTGATCGTGGCGGCGTATTTCTCGTGGAACAGCCCGGCGATGACGGGGATGTTCCCGGGGCTGCTGCCCTACGCCAAGACGATCATCGTGCTGATCTCGCTGCTGATATTGTCGCTGCTGACCGGGCTTGTGGACCAGGGTTACGAAGCGGACGTCGCCCGGGGTGAAACGTTCGATCCGCTGCGGACCATGCGCGGCGAGTTCTACCTGTTCTTCCTCTTTTCGGTGATCGGCGTGCTGCTTTGCGTCAGCGCCGACGACCTGATCTGGCTCTTCCTGGCGCTCGAGCTGACCAGCCTGCCCACGTATGTGATGGTCGCCGTCTCGTCGAGGCGGGTTCGGGCGCAGGAGGCGGGCGTCAAGTACTTCTTCCTCGGGGCGCTCGGGGCCGCGATCTTCCTGTACGGGTTCGCGATGCTCTACGGCGCCACCGGGACAACGAACATCCCGCAGATCGCGCAGAGCCTCGCCATCGGGGGGATCTCGCCGATCGCGACGCTCGGAGTGGTGCTGGCGATCGTCGGGATCTCGTTCAAGATTGCGGCGGCGCCGATGCATTTTTACACGCCCGATGTGTACCAGGGCGCCGCCTCACCGGTGGCGGCGTACCTGGCGTTTGCGCCCAAGGCGGCGGGGTTCCTGGCGCTGATGCACATCCTCAGCACGGTTGGCTGGACGCACGGCGATGGGGCGAGCCTGCCGGCGGGGATCCGCGTGGTCCTGTGGGTGATGGCCGCGATGACGATGACCATCGGCAACGTGCTGGCGCTCTTGCAGACCTCGGTCAAGCGGCTGCTGGCGTACTCGTCGATTGCGCATTCGGGGTACATGCTTGTCGGGCTGCTCGTCGGGCCTGCGCTGGTCTCGCGGGCGGTGTCACCCGAGAGCGCCGCGGCCCAGAACGGGCTGGCGGCGATGCTCTTTTACCTGTTCACCTACGGCGTGATGACCGTGGGCGTCTTCGCCGTGATCTCGTGTCTTGAGACGAGGTCCCCGTCGGATCACGAGGTTGAGCTTGACTCCATCGAGGATCTCAAGGGCCTGTGCCGGCGCCAGCCGCTGCTCGGTTGGGCGTTGGTGCTGTGCGCGCTGTCGCTGCTGGGGCTGCCGCCCCTGCTCGGGTTCTTCGGGAAGCTCTTCCTGTTCACGTCGGCGATCGCGGCGCACGAGTACGTGCTGGTCATCGTGATGGCGGTCAACGCGGCGATCGGCGCGGTGTACTACCTGCGGCTGGCGCTGGGCCCGCTGGTCGATGAGCCCAACGCGTTCCGCTCCCGCGCCAGGCTGATCGGGCCGTGGCCCCGGAAAGTGACGGCGTTCGTCTCGGCGACCGGCGTTGTCGCGCTGGTGCTCTGGATCACGCCGATCCAGTTTGCCTCCGACGGCGCCACGCGCGTGACCCTCCCCGAGAGCCATGTCCCGGTGGCGCTGGACTCGGCCTCGGGCAATCATCGGCGGGACCTGGCCCCGACGGATGATCAACTCCCGCCGTTGCAGTAGGGGCGGCGGTAGGCCGGGTATCGAAATCTACATCTACACAGGTCGGATTATCACGCGTCGCCAAGGCGGCTTGCTCAGGCCTTGGCGGGCTTGGGTTCGGGCTTCTTCTCGGCGTTGTCGGCCTGCTCGATCAGCTTGATCAAACCCCCGCCGTGCTGGATGACGCCGCCGATGAGGGCGATGACCGCGACGATCAGCGGGACGACCATCCGGTTGTTTTCCATGGTGGAGTTGAGATCACCCTGCCAGAACCCTAGGCCGACGAGCAGGCTGAGCCCCCCGAGCACGAGCATGGTCGATCCGACGATCGAGGTGAACACGATCACGACGACGCGGAAGGCGATGAACGCCAGCATGCCCATGGCGATGAGCCCGATGACGGCGCCGAGTTGGACGCTGCCCTGCTGATCGGGCGGCGCGAGCATGGACCAGAGGTTGGCGCCGAGGAAGGCCCCGGCAAGACCGCCGAAGAACGCGACGGTGAACTTCATGAGCGGGAGTGCGACGATGGCGAAGAGCATGGCCATCGCGAGCGCGGCGATCATGGCGCCGGAGCCGATCTCGCCACCGAGCGCCGAGCCGGCCCAGAGCCCGCACAGCGCCGCGAGGATCAGGACGACGGTTTTGCGCCAGCGGTAGCCCTGGAATGTGCAGATAATCCCGAGGACGATCATGACGCCCGCCCAGACAAGGTTGATCTGGTTCAGCGCTTGGGCCAGATCATCGGGGCGCATGAGGATGTCCATCCCCTTGCGGAACTGCTCAGTGAGAACGGCGAACGGGCTGCCGTCGAGCTTGTGCGCGCCTTGCTGTGCTTGTGTCGCGAGCGTCGTCAGGAGTTGCAGGTTCATGGGTGCGCCGCCGAGTAATGGATCTGGATCGGCCCGGATGGGGCGTGGTGGGAGCTGGCAGGACTAATCCTCTTCATCCCGTTGATCGGCGCTCGGCTTTCGTTTCGTCCACTGAATCCCCGCCCCGACGCACGAGACAATGATCCAGATCCCTGCCCAGAGGCTCGCGCTCGACGGAAGCAGCCCCATGCCCGGCATCCCGACCCGGTGCGCAAGATATGCGCCCGACGGAAGCCAGATGGCGGCCCCGACGAAGGCGCTGGCGAAGCCCGCCACGAGGGTTGGCTTTGCGAGCCCAAGCAGGAGGCCCAGCGCGAAGCCCGCGAGCCAGCCCCCGAGGGCGGCGATTCGGAGGCGGATCGGTATCGTCTCCCACCAGAGGCCGACCTCGTTCCACAAATCAAGCATGAACGCCCGGACTTCTCTGGAGGCGGATTGCGCGATGCGTTCGGTGTCTGATGGCTCTTCGGAGGCGCCGGTTGGGTCGGATTCCTGATCCAAAGTGAGGTTATCGGCGAGTTGATCAAGGTTGCGCTGGACCTCGTCGGAGCCGAGGTCTTCGACGATGCCGGCGCCCTCGCGGTAGATCGATTCCTCGTCGGGGATCGGGGCGGTCTCGGCCGCCTTGACGGCGTCGGATTGAGCGCCGATGGCGATCACCGCGGTGGTGGCGACGGCGAACCCGAGCACGACGCCGAGCGTGAGGCCCATCGTGATCCGAAAGACGATCAGCCCCACGATGACGCCGAAGATTCCCAGGGCGATCATGAGGATGTTGGGATCGACGTTGAGCCCGAGGGTGGCCGGGCCGGTGAACCCGATCAGCCCGGCGCCAACGCCGAAGGCGAGCGCGTAGAGCGGTTTGACAAGCTTTCGCCCCCAGAGCCAGAGCAGGAGTCCGACAAGCAGCCCGGCGCCGGCGATCGCGGCAGCGCCCCAGGGCAACGGGAGCGATTCGACGGTCTGCGCAGCTGTTTGGGCGGCGGTCTGTGAGGTTGTGGCGATGGTCCAGAGCATTTGGTTCGGTCGGGCCGGTCTCCTTGGGGGTCACGGCATTCTTATTGTTGTGCTCCGGGTGAGGATTTCATTGGGTTGGAGCCAAAAAATGATGAATCTCCGTCCCCCGGCTTGGCCGGGCGGGCTCGGTCGACGATGATACGGGCAATGTCGGAGCAATCAGAACAGAAACCGGATCAGCCCGACGGGGGGCTTGAATCGCTCCGCGCGGCGATCGACGAGGCCGACCGCCGGCTGGTGGAGTTGCTCAACGAGCGCGCGGTGATCGTGGCGCGGGTCGGGGCGGTCAAGCAGCGAGATGGGGTTCCGATTTATGCGCCGCACCGGGAGGCGGCGGTGCTGAAGAAGGCGCTGGGCCTGAACAAGGGCCCGCTGCCTGATCGGACGATCGAGGGGATCTACCGGGAGTTGATGAGCGGGTCGTTCGCGATCGAGCAGCCGCTGCGGATCGGGTACCTCGGGCCGCGCGGATCGTTCAGCCATGTGGCTTCGACGGCGCACTTCGGCTCGTCGGTGACGTTCGAGGCGGTGACGGACATTCCCAGTGTCTTCGATGAGGTCCGGCGCGCGCACGTCGATTACGGGCTCGTCCCGATCGAGAACTCGACGGGCGGCGGGATTACCGAGACGCTCGACGCCTTTCGGGATTCCAGAGGCGAGGTCTTCGTCTACGCCGAGGCGCTGATCACGATCCGGCACAACCTGCTCTCGAACTGCCCGCCCGAGCAGGTCAGGCGGATCTACTCGAAGCCTGAGATTTTTACGCAGTGCCGAAAGTGGCTCTCGGCGACGTACCCGCTCGCGGAGCTGATCCCGGCGGCGAGTTCGTCGAAGGCCGCAGCGACCGCGTTCGCCGAGCACGAGTCGGACGCCGATTCGGGTGTCGCGGCGATCGGCTCGGCGTTGGCGGGGCAGGTGTACGGGCTGAATGTGCTCTACGACGACATCGAGGACAACCCGAACAACATCACGCGGTTCCTGGTGATCTCCCGGCAGCACGCCGAGCCCTCGGGGCAGGACAAGACATCGATCATGTTCACGACGGACAACTCACCGGGTTGCCTGGTGCGGGTGCTCTCGGTCTTCGATCGCGCGGGGATCAACCTCTCGCACATCGAGAAGCGTCCGAGCGGTCAGCAGAACTGGAAGTACACGTTCTTCATCGACACCGAAGGTCACCGCGAGGAACCGGTCATGCGCATGGCGATCGAGCAGGCGCGGAGCCACTGCGAAGAGATCCTCGTCCTTGGCAGTTATCCCAGGGCGACGCGGATCCTCTGAAACGCGCGGGCCCGGTCAGGGAGCGCTGGGCGCGGCGGTCTTGGTCTGGTCGAGCTCGATCGTGCCGAACTGGTCCTCGTATGCCTTGACGACCTGTCCCAGCGATGAGATGAGCCGCTTGGCGCCGGACCAGTTGAGAACGACGCGCGAACCGACGCTGAAGATCATCGCCTGCTGTCCCTGCGGCCCCTGCGCGGGGAGGTTGAGGCCGAAATCCAGGACGACCTCGTCGGCGGTGGTGGTGGTGCGGATGGTGTTCGAGTAGCAGGTGTGCATGTGCGACTCGTCGACGCGGATCTGGATCTGCTGGCCGCCCTCTGGGTTATTGGTCTCTGCCATGGCCTTGTGGATGCCTTTCTGCGGTGTTTCCCGCCGGTGGTCGAACGTCGAGCCCGGATGGTCGTGCAGGATACACAAAAGCCGGGAGAAAAAACGGATCGGAACCGATATTGGCAGTGGGATTGCTCATCCCGAATGTACCCGCCACCCACCAATTGTCGCTGGCGCCCATCGTGCAACAGCCGGAGATCCACTCATGTCCATCAACGTCAGCTCAAGATCAGCAGTTTACAGCTCGTTATTCCGTGCCCGACCGGCCCCGCCCGCGATCCCGAGGCCCGGCGCCCGTTCGGCGGAGACGCCTGCGGCGCGCCTGGGCGCCTCCCCAGCCGCCACGGCGCTGACCAAGGCCGCGACTTATAGCGCAACGATCAACGCCAAGGCCGCGCAGAAATCTCCGGAAGCCGCGCCGAAGAGCGCCGAAAGCGCGCCCGGCGGTGATGCGGGGGTCCAGGATCGGGGCGCTCTCTTCGGGGATATCAACGGCGACAACGAGCTCAACAGTGATGACATCACGGCCCTGCTCGACGCGTTCAACACCTCGGTGTCGACGGCCGATCTCAACGCCGACGGGAATGTCGACACGGCGGATCTCGGCGCCCTGATCTCCGCGATCCGTGATCTCAACAGCCAGAGCAAGGCAACCATCACTCCCGATGGTGGCCAGAACCGGGATCTGCAACGGGTCCCGGCGGTCGACCTGCCGCTCGGGCAGGGGCAGCCGACCGCGAACAAGGCCTCGGCGAACGCGCCGGACAACCCGATCATCGAGACACCGGTTGAGGAAGACGCCCCAACGGCCCAACCGGGCGTCTTCGGCGACCTGACCGGGGATGGGCTCGTTGACGCGGATGATCTGGCGGCCCTTCGCGGGTCGTTCCAGTCTTCCCAGTCGGCCCAAGCGGGTGCTCAGACGGTCGGCGATCTCAACGGCGATGGCCGGGTCGATACGGCCGATCTTGGAACCATCATGGGCATCCTTCGCGATTAGACCCGGGGCTGATCGGCTGACGGGGACGCACAAGACGCGGGCGTGACATCCCCAGGGGTGTCGGGCCCTTGTCTTTGTGGTCCGGGAGTGCGACACTTACGCTTTCGCCCCCTGACTGTTTCCGAAGGAGCGTCTCACCATGCCCGCGACCATCGCGTCCAATCTTGTCGCCGGCGAGCACCTGACCGGCGGCGCCGGGTCGGGCGCCGTCCGGCACAACATCAACCCCGCCACCGGCGAGCCGATCTCGGACGCGCCGCTGTCGAACACCGACGCCGCCGAGAGCGCCGTGCAGGCCGCCCGCGCGTCCTACGTGGACTGGGCCGCGACCCCGGTGGGCGACCGGGTGCAGCCGCTGTTTCGGTACAAGCAGATCCTCGAGGCGAACATCGATGCGCTGGCGGCGCTGATCGTCGCCGAGCACGGCAAGACGACGGCCGAGGCGATGGGCTCGGTCCGGCGCGGGATCGACTGCATCGAGTTCGCCGCGGGCGCCCCGGCGCTGACGATGGGGCGGACGCTCCCGCAGATCGCGGTGTCGTCGTCGTTTTGCAGGACGGAGGACGAGGGTGGCGTCGGGATCGACTCCTCCGTCGACCGCGTCCCGGTGGGCGTCTGTGTCGGGATCACGCCGTTCAACTTCCCGGTGATGGTCCCGATGTGGATGTGTCCGATGGCGATCGCCTGCGGGAACACGTTCGTGCTCAAGCCGTCGGAGAAGGACCCGCTCTCATCGATCCGCGCCACGGAAATGGCGCACGACGCGGGGATCCCCAAGGGCGTGCTCAATCTTGTGCAGGGCGGGCCGGACGTGGTCAATCATCTGATCAAGCATGACGAGGTCAACGCGGTGTCGTTCGTGGGCTCGACCCGCGCCGGTGAATACATCTACAAGACCGCTGCGGCGCACGGCAAGCGCGTCCAGTGCATGTGCGGCGCCAAGAACCATTCGATCATCATGCCCGACGCGAACCGGTGCGCGGCGATCGACGGCGTGACGGGCTCCGCGTTCGGCAACTCCGGGCAGCGTTGCCTCGCGGGCTCGGTGGTGGTGTGTGTCGGTGACTCGGCCGACTGGCTCGTGCCGGGGCTTGTCGAGGCGGCCCGGGCGATTAAGGTCGATTCGGGTGATGCTCCCGGGTGCAACATGGGCCCGATGCAGGACATGGAGGCCAGGGAGCGCGTCCACGAGGCGATCGTCAAGGGTGTCGACGAGGGCGCGACGCTCGTGCTCGACGGGCGCGAGCACCAGATGCCCGGCGCCGGTTGCTTCGTCGGCCCGACCATCTTCGACCAAGCCAAACCCGGGATGTTCATCGTCGATGAGGAGATCTTCGGTCCGGTGATGTCGATCATCCGTGTCGATTCGCTCGACAGCGCGATCGAGGCGGTGAACCATTCCCGATACGGCAACATGTCCGTCATCTTCACCGACTCGGGCAACGCCGCGAGACGGTTCAAATCGACAGTGAGCGCGGGGATGCTCGGGATTAATGTCGGTGTCCCGGCGCCGATGGCGGCCTTCCCGTTCTCGGGCTGGAACCAGTCGTTCTTCGGCGATCTGCATACCAACGGCGAGGACGGCGTCCGGTTCTTCACACGCAGCAAGGTCACGGTCGCGCGCTGGCTGTGAGCCTCGGGTTTCAACTCAACGCAACAACGTCCGGGAGAGAGAGCATCCATGGCAAGAGTCACACGAGCGGCGCTGATCCAGTGTTCCCTGAGCGAGCCCACCGATTCGCCCATCGAGACAATCAAGGCCTCGATGCAGGAGAAGCACATCGGGCTGATCCGGCAGGCGGCGGACAAGGGGGCGCAGGTCGTGTGTCTTCAGGAGGTCTTCGACGGCCCGTACTTCTGCGCCGAGCAGGAGGCCCGGTGGTACGAGGCGACCGAGCCGATCCCCGACGGCCCGACGATCAAGCGGATGTGCGCCCTGGCGAAAGAGCTCAAGACCATCCTCGTGATCCCGATGTACGAGGTCGACCTGCCCGGGGTGTACTACAACACGGCCGCGGTGATCGACGAGTACGGCGAGTACCTTGGCAAGTACCGCAAGCACCACATCCCGCACTGCAAACCGGGCTTCTGGGAGAAGTTCTACTTCACACCCGGCAACCTGGGCTACCCCGTCTTCGACACCTCGGCGGGCAAGATCGGCGTGTACATCTGCTACGACCGGCACTTCCCCGAGGGCGCGCGCGAACTGGGGCTGGCGGGCGCCGAGATCGTGTTCAACCCGAGCGCTACGGTGGCGGGCCTGAGCGAGTACCTCTGGAAACTCGAGCAGCCCGCGCACGCGGTGGCGAACCAGTACTACGTCGGGGCGATCAACCGCGTCGGGCACGAGCAGCCCTGGGACATCGGTGAGTTCTACGGGCAGAGCTACTTCTGCGACCCGCGCGGGAAGATCATCGCACAGGCGTCGCGCGACAAGGACGAGATCGTCATCACGGATCTGGATCTCGATCTGATCACCGAGGTCCGGAATACGTGGCAGTTCTTCCGTGATCGGCGCCCGGAGTCGTACACGCACATCGCCGAAACCAACGCGGTGGCCAGGTAAGGCGCTGGTGGCCTCCTCGAGCAGCACACCGAAGGTCATCTATGGCCTCGACGACAAGCCGCCCGCGCCCAAGGCGATCCTGCTGGCGCTCCAGCACTCACTAACGATGTTCGGCGCCACGGTGTCGGTGCCGTTGCTGCTCGGGCCGGCGATGGGGATGACCCCGCAGCAAATCGCCGTGCTGATCTCCTCGGTGATGCTTTGCTCTGGCATCGGCACGATCCTGCAAACGACCTACGGCTCGCGGCTTCCGATCATCCAGGGGGTCTCGTTCAGCTTCCTCGCGGCGTTTTTCGCCATCATCACCGAGGGCGCCAAGGCGGAGAACCACTGGACGCCCCAGACGATGATGCAGTACATCGCCGGCGCGATCATCGTCGGGGCCATCATCGAGATTGTCATCGGGTTTTCCGGGCTCGTCGGCTGGTTGCGGCGGATCCTCAGCCCCGTGGTCGTCGGCCCGGTGATCATGCTCATCGGGCTGGCGCTCTTCCAGCACGGCGCCCCCAAGGCGGGCGCGCACTGGCCGGTGAGCGGGCTGACGATGGTGTTGATCATCGTCTTCTCGCTGGTGCTCTCGCGCAAGTCGCAGTTCTTCCGCATCTTCCCGATCATTACGGCGATCGTTGTCGTGGTGTCGCTGTGCTGGATCGGCACGGTGACCGGGTTTATCGCGGCGGACAGCCCCGCCGCCGTGGACACCTCGCAGGTCGGCGCCAGCGCGATGCTCCGCGTCAACCCGGCGGAGATCGTCTTCCCATGGGGACTGCCCAGGTTCAAGCTCGCGTTCATCGTCGCCGCCCTGGCCGGGTACCTCGCGTCGATGGTTGAGTCGTTCGGCGATTACCACGCCTGCTCGCACATGGCCGGCGGGGGTGATCCGACGCCGAAGCAGATCTCTCGCGGCATCGGGTTCGAGGGCGTCGCGTGCGCCGTCACAGGGTGCCTGGGCGGGTTCTCCTCGACGTCGTACTCGGAGAACATCGGCTTGATCGGCCTGACCCGCGTCGGCTCGCGGCGCGTCGTGCAGATCGCCGGCGTGATGCTGATCCTGCTCGGGCTCTTCGGGAAGTTCGGCGCGCTCGCTGCGGCGATCCCCAGCCCGGTTGTCGGGGGGCTCTACTGCACGCTGTTCGGGCTGATCGCGGCGATCGGCGTGCAGCAGCTTTCCAAGGCGGACCTGAGCTCTGATCGGAACCTGTTCATCGCGGGGTTCAGCCTCTTCATGGGGCTGTCTGTCCCCGCGTATTTCAACACCGTCTCCTCGACCGAGGGGATGCAGGCGGGGCAGACGCTCGTCACCTACGCGCCGGCGGCCGACGCGATGCTCGCATCGCTGCCCGAATGGCTCCGCGGGATCGTCGGCGCCATCGGCTCGACGGGCATGGCGGTGGCGGCGATCATCGGGCTCCTGCTTGACAACCTGATCCCCGGCACCGACGAGGAGCGCGGGCTGGCCATACCATCGACCCTGATCCCCGAGGCGGGGAATATTTCTCAAGACTGAATCGAGTTCATTGTCATGACAACCACACCAGCCATCGCCCCCACCCTCCCCGAGTTTGATTACACCCCAAGGCCCTACACCGGGCCGTCGAGGGCCGAGGTGATGGCGTTGCGCAAGGAGCACCTGTCCCCGGGCATCCTCGCGTATTACAAGGACCCGGTGATGATCGTCGAGGGGAAGATGCAGTACCTCTTTGATGAGACGGGCCGGCGGTACGTCGACGGGTTCGCCGGGATCGTCACCGTCAGCGTCGGGCACTGCCACCCGAAGGTCGTCGCGGCGTGCAACGAGCAGAACGAGACGCTCCAGCACACGACGACGATCTACCTGAACCCGAACATCTGCACGTTCGCCAAGAAGCTCACGGACCAGCTCCCGGGCGATCTCTCGGTGTGCTACTTCACCAACTCCGGCTCGGAGGCGAACGACCTGGCGATCATGATGGCCCGGTGCTACACGGGCGCGTTCGATGTCGTCGCGCTGCGCAACGGCTACCACGGGATGTCGCCCAGCGCCATGGGCATCACGGCGCTGCACACCTGGAAGTTCCCCGTCCCGCAGGGCTTTGGCATCCACCACGCCAAGGCGCCGGACATGTACCGTGGGCCTTGGGGGTATGACGACGCCGACGCCGGTCGCAAGTACGCCGACGAGGTGGCGGAGGTGATCAACTATTCCACGCCCGGACAGATCGCCGCGTTCATCGCCGAGCCGATCCAGGGTGTGGGGGGGTCGGTCGAGCTGCCCGCGGGCTACCTCGAACAGACGTATCGGCACGTTCGCGCGGCCGGTGGGCTTTGCATCTCCGACGAGGTGCAGACGGGCTTCGGACGCACGGGGACGAACTTCTGGGGGTTCCAGAACCAGGGGGTCATGCCCGACATCGTCACCATGGCCAAGGGCATCGGCAACGGCTCCCCGCTGGGCGCCGTCGTAACGACGCCCGAGATCGCCGCGACGATGGGTCAGCGGCTGCACTTCAACACGTACGGTGGCAATCCGGTCACGATGGCGCAGGCGAGCGCGACGCTCGACGTGATGCTGGAGATGGACGTCCAGCAGAACTCACACGAGGTTGGCGGCTACCTGAAGGACGAGCTGCACAAGCTCCAGTCGAAGCACGAGTGCATCGGCGATGTCCGCGGGCAGGGCCTGATGCTCGGCGTCGAGTTCGTCGAGTCACGCGAAACCAAGGCGCCGGCGACGGCGTTGTGCGCCGATGTCTTCGAGAAGTGCAAGGACCTGGGTTTGCTCATCGGCAAGGGCGGGCTCTTCGGCAACGCCCTGCGGATCAAACCGCCCATGTGCTTCAACAAGCAGGATGCGGCCTTCCTCGTGGCGGTGCTGGATATCGCGATCGGCGAGTGCAGCTGATCACCGGCTCGCCCGATCGACCCGCTGGGCGTCATCTCGGATGTTCATCGCGCTATCGCTCAGTCGAGGTCGGCTTCTCCTGATCGCTGTCGTTGGGGTCGGGGGACTTCAACTGGAACGCGACGTAGACGAAAAAAAGAACAAACAAAACAGCAAAGCACGCGGCGAGCGTCACATGGACCGGGTTCATCGCGTGGCGCTCCGCATCGGCACAGCCGGATCAATCCCTCGACAGCGCATCGCTCTGATCGACGAACTTATCGCCCGTCCACTGCGCATCTTCGACGACCATCTTCGCCTTGCGTTCCGCCTTCTTGGCTTCCTTGGCCTCTCGCTGGAGGCGGACCAGCTCTGCGTGGGTCGTGAAGTAGTGCAGGCTGTGGCCGCGGAACTCTTCGACCGTCTTGAAGCCGTGCTTGTCCATGAAGGCGCTGAGCTGGTCGCACATGCCCTTGACCATCGCGTAGCCGTGCTTCATGACCCCGGTGCAGACCTGGACGGTTGAGCCGCCGAGGAGGATGAACTGCGCCGCGTCATCGCCCGTCTCGACGCCGCCGATGGCGGAGATGGACCGATCCGGGAACTCGCCCTTGACGGCGATCGAGCCATCGGGCTGGATGGGCTGCCCGCTGTTGCCGCCGTACATCATGGTGGCCAGCTCCATGACCATCCGCAGCGCGATGGGCCGGACGGCCGTGCACGAGTACCCGCCCGGGACGGTGTAGCCCTCGACGGTGGGCTCGGGGCGCAGTGTTTCGAGGTCGACGCCCATCGTGGACAGGATGGTGTTGATCGCCGCGACACCCTGGCAGCCGGCGGTCAACGCTGCGCGCGCGGGGTCCTCGATGTGCGTGACGTTGGGCGTCATCTTCGCCCAGACGGGGATCTTCGCGGCGTCGTTCACCCACGTGCAGACCTCGGCGAGGATGTCCGGATCCTGCCCCATCGCGGCGCCCATCTTGCGCTCGGGGAGGCCGTGGGGGCAGGAGAAGTTCAGCTCGAAGGCGTCGACGCCGGTCTCCTGCGTGCGCTCGACGATCTCGACCCAGGCGTCCTTGTTGTATTCCTCCATGATGGAGGCGATGAGGATGCGGTCGGGGTACTTGTCCTTGAGCATCCGGAACTCGTCGAGCCAGAGGTCGAAGTCGCGATCGCTGATGAGTTCGATGTTCTGCCAGCCGTAGATCTCGCGCGATTCGGTCGTCCGGAGGCGCGCGTAGCGGGGTGCGACGTTGATGACCTTGGAGGCGTCGAGCGAGACTGTTTTCGCGACGACGCCGCCCCAGCCCTCATCGAACGCCTTGCCGATGACGTTGGCGTTGGTTCCGGGGGGGCCCGAACCGATGACGAAGGGGTTCGGGAGGGTGAGTCCGTCAACATGCACGGTCAGATCGGCCACGGCGAATCTCCTGCTGATGCCGTCAAGGGGGAAACGGACAGTGTACCACGGGGTCGCGGTCAGCGGTCAGTTTTCGTCGGGCGCAGATCGCCCAGCAGGGAGAGGGCCTGCCCGACCTCGCCCAGCCCGCCGGGCGCCAGGACCCAGATCCCGGCGTAGACGACGCCGAAGACACCCGCCTCGATCAGCACGCTGACGATGTCGCCCAGATCAACCGGGAGGCTGCCGCTGACGAACCAGGTGACCGCGACGGCCCCGGCCGTTGCAAGCGCCGGGCGCCACAGGGCGGAGACGAGCGTCCCCATCGTGATCCCGGCGCCGCGATAACAGTAGGGGTATTCGGCGATGCGCGCACAGACCAGGACGATGCTCAGCGTCGTCGCGATCCCCGGCGCGCCCCAGTTGGCCCCGATGAACAGCGCGATCACGGCGACGATCGTTGAGCCCAGTCCCCACTTGAACTGCCGATCGGCTCGGCCCGAGGTCACGTACACCCACATGACCGAGGCGTCGAGGGCGGTGGCCAAACCCGCCGGCGCGAGCAGGCGGAAGAGCAGGATGGACGATCCCCACTGATCCCCGAGCGCGATCGGGATGATGTGGTTGGCGCTGACGGTGAACCAGCCCAGCCCCGGGAACGCGGCGCTGGCGAGCATGAGCAGCCCGCGCCGGTAGTAACTCCGGTAGCGCGGGCCGTCTTCGGTGATCCGGCTCATCGCCGCGACCGCGACGCCGTGGATCGGGAGCGTGAGCTGCTGGATCGGGAGGATCAGCAGGTTGTACGCCTTGGAGTAATACCCGAGCCCCTCGGCGCCGTTTTTCCAGAAGACGAGCGCCTTGTCGAGTGAATGGATCAGGATCCGCAGCGAGTTCGAGGTGGTCAGGTGGACGCCGAAGAGGAGCATCCGGCCCGAGCCGGTCCCGCGCGATGGCCGCTGGGGGCGCCAGCCGGCCGCGATCCAGACGCCCGCCGCGATCACGGCAGAGAGCGTGAGCTGGAACAACACCAGCGCCCACACGCCGGCGCCGAGCAGACCGGCGGTGATCGAGCAGATCGCGGCGCTGACCGAGGCGGTGATCTCGACGATCGCCAGCGCCCGGAACCGCATCGTCCGCCTCAGCAACGCCTGGTGCTGGAGGGTCAACCCGCCAAAGAGAGCCAGCAGTGAGAGCGCCGCCATCACCGGGACGAAGCGCGGATCCTCGACGAAGAGTCCGACGCCGAACGCCGCTCCGGCGAGCAACATCGAGACACCCAGCCCGATCAGGATCGACCACCAGACGAGGTTGCTGACCTGCTCGCGCGTGATGACCGGGCGCTGGACGGTGGCGTCACCGAGCCCGAGGTCCTTGAAGAGGTAGCCGATGCTGACGAAAGCCATTGCGAAGGCGACGATGCCGAAGTCCGCCGGCGTGAGAATCCGCGCCAGCGCGATGGTGGTGACGGCCATGGAGGCGAACTTGGCCCCCTGCGCGATGAGCGAGAGCGTCCCGCCCCGGACCGAACGGGCGCGGAGGCCGTCGCCCGATTCGATCGGGCTGAAGAGGCCGTCTACAGCGTGTTGTGCTCGGTTGTCGTCGTTCAATGGGTGGCGGTGGGGCTGATCAGCGTGTGGCCGGGCTGGTGCGTGGTCAGGATGCTATCGACCACCGGCGCCCGGGTTCATCATCGATGGATCAACCCGGATTCATTCCCCGGCGTCGGCGCCTTTTTGGTGATGTACAGCGGCAGGTACCGGTAATACACCTCGAGGCTCAGGGCGCAGATCGCCGTCTGGTACACACGCCCCCCGACGCGCGACCACTGGTCCGCCGGGTCCCAGCTCCCCTCGGCGGTCCCGCCCTTGCGCTGGGCGTTGATGAGCTCCGTGGCGAGGACACGATTCCAGCGCTCCCACTCGGCGCCCTGCCGCTGGAACAGCGCCAGCGTCGCGTAGTACCACGCGTAGGTCCTGGCGCCGACGTCCCAGTCGGGGGTGTGGCGACCGATAAAGGCCGCCGACTGGATCATCCGCGGCGATTCCCGGTCGGCGCCGAGCAGTTGCTGGACGAACATTCCCTCGGCGGTCATCGAAAGCGTGGGCGCCTTGTGCCGCTGGTAGGCGTAGAGCCCCGGCGCGCCGGGCCTGCTGACCTGATCGAGCCAGGCTCTGGCGCCATCGAGGGCGCCGGGGGGCACGTCGAGCCCGACCTTGCGGGCGCTGACCATCGCCATGACCTGCCACCCGAGCACGGAGGTGTCGCCGGCCATGCCCGGCTCGTACCTCCAGCCGTGATCGGCGCCTTGCGCCTTGGCGATAAACCCGATCGCCCGCTGCGCCGGATCGCGCAGGCGCGCATCGCCGGTCATGCCGAACGCCTCGCACAGCGCGATCGTCGCGATGCCCTGGCTGTACATGGTCTCCCCGTTGCGGATATCGCCGCTGTTTGATTGGTTGGTCAGCAGCCAGCGCAGCCCGCGCTCGACATGATCGCGGTAGGGGCCCTCGGTGGTGTGCGTCTGGTCGGCGCCGAGAAAGACCAGCAGCGCGAGCCCGGTGACGGCGACATCGCAATCGACACGGGACCGGCCACCCTCGCGGCCGCTCGGGTCGAAGTCGTCGCTGTCCCATCGCCCGTCGGCGCTCTGGCGCCGAGCGAGCCAGTCCATCGCCATCGCGACGGCGCGCTCGGTTTTCTTTGAGCCGCCCATCGCCTCGACGACGTCCTCGCGGACGGCCTCGTCCCGCTGTGTGAAGGCGTCTACCGGCGGCGCCACCTCGGTGGGGATCGAGATCGCCGGGAGCGACGGTGTGATGGCCGGCGTCTCGATCGGGAGATTCAATGATGCCACCGGCCGGTCGAGGCGGGGATCGCTCGGGGCAAGGTTGATGTCCGGAAAGACCGAGTTCGGATCCACCCGGGCGTCGAGCAGCGATGCGTCAAGGGATGGTTTCTGAGCCGTGGCGCTGTCCACCTGCCGCCCGATCGCTCCCACTGGCGCTGCGCCGTGCTCGCGCTGGATGGGAGCAGTTGCGAGGATCTCGAGTTCGGGCGCGTCGGCCGATGGCGCCTGCCGGGCCTCCGGCGCCTCTGATGGGAGGTCGAGCGTCAGCGCGGCCGTGACATCAACGGCCTCGGGCATACGTCGAAACTCGTCTTGCGACTGAGTCATGCTCGGAGCCGTCAGCGCCGCCTCCGGCGCCTGCAAGGACGCGGGATCGACGGGCGATCGTGACGCATCGGGGCGTTGAACCTCGATCGGAACGGGCAGTTTCGGAGGCGCGACCGGGGCGCCGGCACTCGCATCAAGCGTTGGTCGGCGCCGGCTTGATTCAACCGGTGGGTCAGAGCCGATGCGCATTTCGGCGGGATCATCGCTCGTCGCGGCGTGCTCCTGCTCGGGCAACTCGACCTCGACCCGGTCGCCGGCCGACACCGGCGCCGGGGTTGGCGAGGCGGCGATGGTCCGCTCGATTGGTCCCGGGCGTGTTTCGACCGGCGCCATCTCTGGGATCGGCATCGGTGATGAATCCGCGGCAGGCGGGGTCGTAATCGAAACGTCAGGGGGTGGCGCCGAGGCTTGAGCGAGGACGCCCGGCAGCTGGGCCGGCTCGCGTTCACGCTGTCGCGGCGTCCTCGAAGCAACCTCCACCGCGGGGTCGGCGCTGCGCATGGCGGGCTCGACGGCGGGTGTCGCCAGGGTTGCGGGCGCCGGGCGGGGATCGACCGGAGGGTGGGTTGAGCCCGGTTCGGGCAGCTTGAGTGTGATCGATAGTGGGGGCGCCAGGTCCTGCGGGATCGGATCGAGCGGGATTGGCGAGGCGTCGGTGGTGAGCGGGATCGGCGACGACCTGTGTTGCATCGGCGTTGTCGCCGGCGCTGGGATGGAGATGCTCGCGGGGCTGATCGATTCAAACTCGGGCGGCTCGATGTCGACCCCAACCATCGTCGACATCAGCTGCGACGCCAGCGTCGAGGACTGCGCGCCGGCCGAGGTGGTGAGGGCGACCTTCGTGGCGCCGGAGCCACGGAGCGAATCGCCGACGGAGGCGGTGATCTGCCAGACCGTCAGGGCGAGCATCAGCAGCGCGTGCACGAGCAGCGAGAGCAGCAGGCACTGCGCCAGGAGCCCGACCTTGCGCATCCGCCCGGACCAGCCCGCGGTCATCAATCGCCGCAGCAGAAAGAGCAGGAGCAGCAGGGCGAACAGCAGCATCAGCAGCCAGAGCAACCACCAGAGCCAACCCAGCGCAGCGCCGGCCGGTGCGCGCTCGAGATAGACCTCGCGCGCCGTCGAGCGGTAGAGCCGTGCGATGCGGCCCCGGTCGGTCCCGGGCTCGGGGCGATCGGAGCTGAAGACCAGCTCGTGCCCGCCCATGGCAAGGCCCGGGTCCAGCTCGTTGAACGCGGTGTTGATCTGATCACCGCAGCGCTCGACCCGGCCGAACCCTCCGCCGGCGCGCAGCCGTACGCGGTGCAGGTCGAACCCACCGGCGCCGCCGGCACGATCGGACGCGAAGTAGAGATAATCCCCGAAAGGCGAAACGGATGGCGTGCCTTCGTTGGCCGGCGTGTTGATTGCATCGATCGGCGCCGCGTCACCGAGAGCGCCATCGGTCATGGGCGCCGAGTACAGGTCAAAGCCGGTTCGGTCGATTCCCTCGCGCACCGTGGCGGACCAGCGCGGGGTCGAGTTGATCGCGGGCGCCCCGGCGGGCGGTCGGTTGGTGGCGAAGAAGAGGCGGTCGCCGTCCGGGGTGAGCGCGGGGCTGTATTCGTCGAAGGCGCTGTTGACCGACGGGCCGAGGTTTGCTGGTTCACTCCAGACGCCTTCGCTCACATCGTCGCGGCGGATCACCCACAGATCAAAGCCGCCGAATCCTCCCGCGCGATCACTCGAAAAATAGATCGCCCGATCATCCCGGCTCGGCTCGGCGCCGAGGGTGTTCGATGCTGACTCGAGCGCCGCCACCGGCGCGGCGCCGGTCCAGCCGTCCGGCGTCCGCGCCATCGACCAGATAGTCGAAACCGCGTCACGCACCCTCGGGCGTCCGACCGCAAACAACAGCCTCGATCCGTCCCAGTTCAGCCTCGGCTCGTAGGCGTCCAACCCCGGCGCCACACCGGTTGGGATCAGCTCGGGCGGCGACCAGAGGATCTCCCGCGGCGTGGCGATCTCAGCCGGGACGCTGATCGCGCCCCCGTTGGTCCAGACGGCGTGGCGCCATGTTCCGGAAACCCAGACCACCGACGCGACAACACCGATCGCCGCGACCGCGACAAGCGTGAGCAACGCGTACCTGAGCTTTGAGGCGGTGGCGTCCATGAATGGCTCAGCGCTGCATCACCGTGTCGAGAAACGGCTCGGCGATGCCGGCGCCCTTGCAGATATCCAGCGCCGCGATGATGTGCTCGTAAGCAACGCTCCGGTCGCCGCGGATCGTGACCTTCTGCTCCGGGTTGGCCTGGGCCGAGGCGGACATCAGCGACCGGAGATCCTCGGGCGTGAGGGCGGCGCCGTGAACGAAATAGGTCCCCTGCGCATCGACATTGATGACGATCTCGCGGAATCCCGCCGTGATCGGGACGGCGGCGGCGGCCTCGGGCAGCGCGATGCGCATCTCCCGCTCGGCCTGCTTGAACGTCGAGGCGACGAGGAAGAAGGTCAGCAGCAGGAAGACGGTGTCGATCATCGGCGTCATCTCGATGGAGACGCCCGCGTCGCGCTGTGTGGTGCGGATCATCATGCGTCTGGCTCCCTTATGCTGTCGCCGCGATGCCGGTGAGCACGGGCGCCAGGCCGTTCTCGGCGTGCGCGGGGGTGGGCTGGTCAGGTTGGGCGGACGACGGTTGCATGCCCGTTGCATGCTTGTGGACGAAGTCGACGGTCATGCGATCGATCTCGACGACGAGCGACTCGATTTTGGCCGCGACCCAGTGGTGCGCCAGCAGCGCCGGGATCGCCACGAGCAGCCCGGCGGCGGTGGTGATCATCGCCTCGTAGATCCCGCCGGCGAGCAGCTCCGTGTTGCCAAGGGCATCGCCGGACGTGGCCACCGTCTGGAACGCCTGGATCATCCCGAAGATCGTCCCGAGCAGGCCCATCAGGGGCGTCACCGAGGCGATCACCGCGAGCGTGCGCAGCCGGACGCGCAGCCGCATGGCCGCCCGCTCGCCGGCTTCCTGGATGCGCCGCTCGATGGTGTCGGTTGGCTCATCAAGGCTCCGCACGCCGGCCTCGAAGACCCGGGCGACGATGCTCCCCTCATTGGCGCAATACTCGATGGCCGGGCCCCGGTCGCTCGGGTTCTTCACGAGGATGGCTTCGAGTCCGGGCAGGAACGACGGCGGGATGACGCTCCGCCTCGTCAGTCGCAGCACGCGCTCGGCGAGAACCGCCAGCCCGATGATCGAGCAGATCCCGATGGGGATCATCATCGGCCCGCCCTTGATCGCCATCTCCCACAGCGACATCACCGTCGCCTGCGCGCCCGCCATCGGCGCCGGAGTCGGGGTCGCGGTGATCAATGTTGTCGTCCAAAGATGCTGCATGGATTGTTCTCCGATTCTGTTCAGTCGATGCGGTCCGGATCGTCGGGATGCTCGGTCGGCGCGGATTCGCCGGCGATGGTTTGTTTGTCAAGCCGGCCAAGCCGAGCCCGGGCCATCGTTGCCCACTCACCGGCGCCGTCGCTCTGCGCAACGCGCCGCCACTGCGCCGCGGCCTGTTCGGTCTCTCCGAGCGCATCGAAGCAACGGCCAGCTTCGTAGAGGGCCGCGGCGCTCCATTCGGGCGAGGCGTAGAGAATGTCCACCTTGATCAGCTCACGCGCCGCCTCCTCGTGCCTGCCGAGCGCAAAGAGGCACTCGCCGATCTGGAACTGCGCCCGGGCCGAGGTATCGCCCCTACCCCGAGCCGCCTCCCGGTAAACGTCGATGGCGGATTCCGGATCACCCGCCGCTTCCCGAGCCCAGCCAACGCCGAACAGGGACGTGATCCGCCGCTCGGACCCGGGGAACCGTTCCGTGTGCTGCGCGTACGCGGATTCGCTTGTCGCCCAGCGCTGGAGCTGGGCGGCGTCGGAGCCGAGCCGCAAGAGCGCCGGCTCAGCGATGGCCGGATCGTCCGACCCTGCCGCGATCTCGAACATCGAAACAGCGCTCGCCCAGAGCCCGAGCTGGTGCAGCGATTCGCCGTACAGCAGCCGGTGCTGATCGAGCGATCGATCCTCCTCATCGGCCTGATCAAGCACGAGCCCGAACGCCTGAGCCGCCTGCGAATGATCGCCCCGGTTGTAGTACAAGGCGCCGAGCCGCAGCGCCGTGTCGGCCATGGCTGGGTCATCGGGAGAGCCGTTTTCCACCAGCGTCGAAAGCCGGGCGATCGCCGCATCGGGATCCCCGGATTCGAGAAGGAGATCGGCGAGCTCAAGCGTGGCGGCGGTGGCGACATTCGCATCCGGGCTGAGGTCGAGCAGATTCTGGTAGGTCGCGATGGCGGACGCGGTGTCGCCGTTACGACGGTCGCGCCACGCCCGCTCGTACAGCAGCGGTGTGCGCAGCGATGGGTCGACCTCGGCGCCGATCCCGGCCAGATGATCATCCGCCCGTCGGGCGCCCAGGTCATCCCCGGCGCGGGCGCACGCGATCGACAGACACGCGAGCGCTTCGCCCCGCCGCCGCGCCGGGAGTTCATCGATCCCGATGGCGCCGAGTGTTCGCGCAGCGTTTGTACTCTCGCCCGACTGGAGCTCGAGCCGGCCAAGGTCGAGCATCGCCGCGGCCCGCGCCGATGCATCGCGGGCCGTGTCGATGATGGCTCGGAGTTGGCGCTCCGCCTCGGTGGTGTCGCCACTGGCGATGGCCTGTGATGAGAGACGCAGGCCCGCGACCGTTGCGATCTCGCCCTTGCTGTCATCTCCGATCGCCCGGCGCCAGTCCTCATCGGCGCCCCGGCTGTCACCCAGCGCTTGCCGAACATCTCCGCGTTCAAGGTGCGCCAGGGCGAGCTGCGGCTCGCTTAGTTCGCCGTTGATCGCGGCGTCCAACGCGTCGAGCGCCCGGTTGTATTGATTGCTGCGTGCAAGAGCGATGCCGAGCTTCATGCCGGCCGGGTCGTCCGCGCCCGGGTGAACGCGCTCGTACGCAACGTACGCGGTGACCGCCGCCGTCCAATCCTCCCTCGCCATCGCGAGATCCCCCAGCGTGCGCAGCCCGGGCGCAAACTCAACCGGTGTCGACTCACCACGGAGGACCGACCGCAGGACCACCTCGGCGGTCTGCGAGTCACCGAGCTGCGCGTGGATCATCCCGAGCCGGTATGTGATGGTCTGCTTGCTGGCGCCGGGGTTGTTCGAGTCGAGGCATTGCTTGAACGCGGCTTGCGCGGCCTCCAGATCACCGCCGAGGTACAGGCTCTCGGCGAGCATCAACCGGGCGCTCGATCGGATCGCGTCATCGCTGATCGACCGGTCATCGAGGATCTCCCGGCAACGATCCGCGCACCGATCATGGCGCTGCGCGTTGTGGTCGATTGACGCCAGCGCCAACCGGGCGTGGGCGACGAGCGACCCCGACCCGGCGTCACCCCCGGGACCGCCGAGAAACCGTTCATACGCCGCCGATGCGTCGTCGTAGCGACCGGCCTGTTCGAGCGCCGCGGCCAGCTCGTACACGGCGCCCGGCGACGGCTCGGTGATCGCCGACAACCGACTCGCCGCCTTCCCGGCCTGACCCAGACGCATCTCACACCGCGCCGACCAGCGCGCCAACGCCTCGCTACCTTCATCGCTCCGATCGAAGAACCGCAGCGCCTGCTGGTACCGTCCCTGCTCGAAGGCGATGACGCCGCGCTGGATCAGGATCCCGTCGTCGTGCTCGCCATTGCCGCTGTCGGCCTCGAGCCGGGCGTACACCTTGTCCGCCTCTTCGATCCTGCCGGCACGGCGCAGCGAATCCGCCATGATGTTGAGCGCCTCGGTCCGGTATCGCTCCGGGCCCCGCTCGGCAAGGCGTGTGCCGATCCTGATCGCGTTCTCGACGTCGCCCTGGCGCAGCGACGCCCGGGCGACACCAAGCTGCGCCAGCGAACGCAGCGATTCGTCCTCGCCGTGTTCGATCGCCCAGCCCGCCCACTCGATCACCAGTTGGTCATCGCCCGCCTGTTCGGCGCTGAGCGACGCGAACAGGGCGCCGCGTTGACCAACCGCGTCGAGGCGGAATCGCTCGATAATCCGTGACGTCGCACGCACCGCCTCGTCAAACCGGCCGTCACGGTGCAGCGATTCGATCAGCAGCGGGGCGGCGGCCTCGACGATGGCCCGGTCGACCCGGTCGACCAGACTTGTCAGCCGGTTTGCAGCGGCGCCATACCGGCCCAGCGCAAACTCCGCGTTCGACGCGACGAGCTGAGATTCATCAAAGAATCGGAACCCGGTGTCGGCCGGCGTCCCGTCGATCGTGTCGAGCGCCTCCTGGTTCTTCCCCTGCCGCTGGAGCGCCACCGCCAATCCGTACCGCGCCGTCGGCGCATCGCTGTGGGTGGGATGCTGAGCGAGGAACGACCGGTACTCCTCGGCCGCGAGCGCGTCCATCCCGCGCGCCAGGAACCCGTTGCCCGCCAGGTAATCCCGCCGGTCATCATCCTGCTGGCCCAGCGCCGGCGACCCGATGCCAAGGACACACGCCAGCGTGAGCAGGCAGAGCGTCGATGACCTGATGGAAGATGGCATGGTCGGGCTCCTTTCAACGGGGGGACGATCGCTTGCGGTGGTCAACTGGTGGCGCACCGCGAGCGCAGACCGGCCACCGGGAATCCTGAAACAGGTCCGTCCAGATTCAATGATGCGACAACGCGCCCGATCCGGCGCCGATCTCATCAGAGTCGGATCGGGGCGTGACGCGAAAGCGTGTCTTAGCGCATGAAACGCTGGCTCAGTTCCGCATCCAGACGCTCGGCGTGCTCATGGAGCAGCTCGTGCAGCGCCTCGGCATGCTCGTGGGTCCACTCGTTGAACTCGTCGAAGCGGCTCTCCATCTGCTCTTCAAGCTCGCCAAGCTGCTCATCGAGCGAGTCGGCGAGATCCTCTGCTTGCTCTTCGAGCTCGTCGGCCTGATCTCCGAATGATTCGGCTTCTTCCGCCAGCGCCTCGGCCTGCGCCATCACCATGTCGATCTGCGAACCGATCACCTCGGCGAGTTGGAGCATCCGGCCCGCCTCGTTCTGCGCCGATTCCGCACGCACCATGGCCTCGTACTGCTCGTCCTCGGACAGCGTCTCGGCGCGGCTCATGATCGCCTCAACCTCGGCGAGGACCGATTCCGCCTGGTCCCGCTGCTGATCCGACTGCTCTTCGATCTGATCGGCCTGGGCCTCGATCGCCTCGGCCTGCGCCATGATCGTCGCTTCCATCTCGCGCAGCCGCTCGGCCTCCTCGAACATCCCGAGAACACGCTGCTCCACCCTGGCCGCCTCATCCTCGAAGAAACTCCGGGGATCGGCTCGAACCGCCGGGTTGTGCTCGCCGTCCGGGCGCTGTGAATCGAGTTCGGCGCCCGGGTCGATCATCAGGACAAACTCGCGGAACGCACGCTGCTTGATCGCGTCGCCGTGCACACGGATCGCGTTGTCTCCCGGGTTGATCAGTGTCGGTACGGTGTCGAGCGACATGAGCTCGATCAGATCATCGAGCTTGTCTTTGCTCGTCAGCCGGTAGGAGACGATCTCTTCCTTGGGATCAAGAATCGAGACAAACGCGGCGAACCGCTGATGCTGCACGGCGTTGCCGTGGACCACGATGCCGTCATCAAGCGGCTCGACCAACAGCGGGACATCCTCGCGGGCCATCAGCTTCGTCAGTGGGCGCAGGCGGTCCATCGGCAGGTGGTACGTCACCTCGTACGCCCCGTCATCGGCGATCGCTGCAAAGAACGAATCGGCGTTGGCGGCGTCAACATAGCCCGGGGCGACAGTGGCCAGAGTCATGAGCTTGTTGTTGATCGAGTCGAGCGCCGATACCACGCCGCCGGTGAGCGGGGAGCTGTCGTAATCGAGTGAGACGCTCGGCGTCGTCCGCAGCCACGGGTTCGCCGCGGACTCGGGCGCCGGGGTGCGGTCGATCATGTATTGCTCGAACGTGCTCAGGTCCTTCGGCGCTTCGGGCGCAACCGGAGCGGTGGCTGGCTCGGGGCTCCCGGGCGTATCGCACGCCCAACTCGGAGCCGAGTACACACCGCCCAGAACCAGCGAAGCCGCCAGCGCCACACCTACGATCGAAGCTCTCGGATTCATTCTCGTCGTCATCACCATCGTGATTCTCCTGGAAAAACGCTTCGCGCCCGGCGACACGGCCCCGATCCCAACCACTGGAACTCCGCCACCGCCGGCGCTGACGTACTGTTTGGTCATCAACAAGGCTCGCGCGTACGGCGCCCGGATACCCGGCGCCAGCGCGGTCACCCACAAATCACACGAAAGGTCGGCCTCTTCATGCACACGCCGCCGGGCCCACCACACGATCGGGTGCCACCAGTACAGCGTGCCGATGAACAGCTCAACCCAGCGGACCCAGTGATCCCGGCGCCTGATGTGCGCCAGCTCATGCTGCACCACCGCACGCCGGCCGACGGCATCCAGATCATTCCAGAGCGTCTTCGGGAGCACGAGCGTTGTTCGCCAGCCGCACCAGATCATCGGCGAGACACGGTCTTCAACCATCAGTGTTCTCGGCGCCCGGCGCAGCCCCATCTGCTCCGACGCGGACCCGATCAGCGTCCGCACCGGGTCGGGCGCCGGCTCGGCGTGGCGGAACAACCTGCACGCCAGCGCCAGCCGGGCAACAGCGACCATAAGAACAGCAAACACTCCGCCGAACCAGAGCCACGCGGGGATCGCGGGCAGCGCGCCGGTCGCTGACCGCAACGCTGCAACACCCGATTCAACCCTGGACATTCCTTGCTTAATCGCTCTGCTTGCGATTTGTCGCGCCGACCGCCAGGTCACGATGGCGACCGTCAGCGGCGCGGGTCGGGCAAGGCTCTGCGCCGAACGCCGGGCTGGCGATGGCGCCAGTGTCGAGTCATCGTCCCGCACGGGGAGTTCGGCCAGTGCCGGCGCCTGTCGATTGTGCGACCGCGGGCGTGTCGGTCGCTCGAATGATCCGGTTGCTCGAGACGTTCGACTCACCGATTGGCCGGTTGTCGCGGGCCGGGGAACCTGTGTCTCTAGGTGGGTACGGAGTGACCTTCGGACCACGCGTTCCGGCGCCGGAACGCTGGATTCGATAGGCGCCGGTTCACTGCGGGGCGCCGCAACGGGTTCGGAAGGATGGTCGACGGCGGTCGTATCGGAATCCAACTCGTCATCGAACAGCGAACGGCTGAACTCGGGGAACGTGGGGGGGATGATCAGGAATACCAGCACACCCAGCCAGAGCATGTGCCGCGTTGCGGGCCGCATCCGAACGGATTTGCACAGGACGGCGACAATGATTGCGATCGGGATCACACCGATGGCATTCTGGAGCAACAGATTGGCGGCGTCCTGAAGCATCATCACCCTTGGTGTTCCGGATCGTTGCCGTCCGATTCCGCCGACAACTGGTCGATCAGCCGTCGCATCTGGTCAATCTCGTCAGGCGTAAACCGCTCGTGCCGGAGAAGATGCAGCGCCATGGGCGCCGCCGAGCCACCGAACATCTGCTGCATGAGGGATCGGACCCGAGAGCCGATCACACGCTCGCGGGGCGCCTTGGCCCGGTAGACATACGCCACGTCGGACTTGTCGCTGGTGACGTACCCCTTCTGTTCGAGCCTGCTCAGGAACGTCAGCACCGTGGTGTACGCCACCTTGCGACCACGCCGGTGCAGGCCCTGCATCACCTCCCGCACGGTCGCCGGGCCGTCGTCCCAGAGGGTCGTGAGGGCTTCGAGTTCGGCGGCGCCGAGGTCGGCTTTCGAGGTCTTGCGTTGTTTCTTCGCCATCAGTTGCCCGCCAGAAACGTGATTGATCAGCTGCTTTGCTGCGGCGGCCGTGGCCGGGTTGAGCATCTACTACAAACGTCGGAGGCCATGCTACTACTGATGTCGTAGTTCGTCAAGCGAAAAAAAACGGTTTCCGGACCCCGCGCCTCCAGACGACAAACCGCCACGAGGCTCGGAGAATCTTTGCTCCACCGATTTCCTACCAACCCCGGGGTATTTGCTGGTTTTTAACCCCCGAAGTGCATCGCTGCGGTTATCAGTGCGGTCTGAACATCCGATTGGCAATGGATCTGGTCCACCATGCAGGCTCCAAACCAACGTCCTCTCCCGTTGCGCCACAATATGAACGACCACAGCGAGAACTCCAGGATTGCCAGTGATCATCAGGGCGTTGATCCTCGTTGGCGTTTTCAGCAGCGGTCCTCGATCTTCATCAAGCTCACCATCGCGTTCATCGTGGGCTCGGGTGTCCCGCTGGCGCTCGTGATCGGCGCCACGTACGAAGAGTCGGCGCAAACGAAGACGAACGAGATCAAGGATCATCTCACCGAACTCGCGATCGGGCGCGACGCGGTGCTGACCGAGCACATCGCGAATCTTGAACACCTCGCCACAGCGATAGCGCACGATCCCGGAGTCATCGACACGCTCGAATCAGCCGGAGACAGCAACACAAGTTCGCCTTCGACGCTCGTTTCGAAGCAGATGATCCACGAGCTGCAAGAGGCGTACTGGGGTGACATCCACCACATCCTGATCGTCGACACCTCCGGACTGGTCGTTGCCAGCCGGGAGCACGGCAGCCGGGATTCGGCGAGGGACCGGCTGCACGCAAGCCCGCACCTGGGAGAGATCATCGAGCCGGTTGCGCAAATGGATCTTGCCGCCGCCGGCCCGAGCGTCACCGGGTTCTTCGGTTTCCTGGACCGTGATCACTACCACCAGCTCGTCATCAACCCCGTTCGGTCCCGCGCGGGCGACGCCGTCGGCGCGGTGGTGATCGAGGTCGCGATCGATCAGGTGCAAACCCTCCTCAACCGGGATTTTGCGCTCGGTGATTCCGGGCGGATGCGCCTGGCGACAAGAACCGGTAAATCGGTCGTGCACAGCAAGGCGGACAAGAAGGACGAAGAGCCGAGCGAGGGGCTCCGGCGGTCGATCGACACCGGAGAGACGGTCGTCGGCGAGTTCGCCGGCCCGGGTGGACGGACAGTCTTCGGGGTGTACCGGCCGTCGCCCGTCTACCCATGGATCCTGTGCGTTGAGATCGACAGCGCCGAGATCCGCCAACCCATCGCCGTTCATCGCGCCCAACTGATCATGATTGCTGGGATTGTCTTCGCAGCGCTGACCGGCATGGCGATCTTTCTCAGCAGGAGGTTCGCGACGCCGCTCCGACGAACCGCCGAGATGGTCGAACGGATCGCCGATGGCGATCTGGAGACGCCAATCGAGATCACCAACTCCGATGAGATCGGGCTGGTCCAGGCGAGCGCCGAATCGATGCGGCTGCGACTGCTCGATCAGATCCGGACGCTCGACGAGCGGATCGAGGAGGGGCTGCGGGAGCTGCGTCTTCAGAAAAAGGCCCTCGACGAGCACGCGATCGTCAGCGCCACCGATCCCGAAGGCCGGATCATCTATGTCAACCGGAATCTGTGCGAGATCACCGGCTACACCGAAGCAGAGCTGATCGGGCAGAACCATCGGATCATCAACTCCGGGCGCCACCCGAAGTCGTTCTTCAAGACCATGTATGAAACAATCGCCGCCGGCAGAGTGTGGCGGGGAGAGATCTGCAACCGCTCCAAGAACGGCGACCTCTACTGGGTGGACTCGACAATCGTTCCGGCGATGGACGATCAAGGCGACATCATCCGATACACCGCCGTCCGCACCGATATCACCTCGCGCAAAATCGCCCAGGAACGATTCGCCACAGCCGTCCGTGGATCGCGCGACGGGCTCTGGGACTGGAACCTGCTCACCGACGAGGTGTATTTCGCACCGCAGTTCAACCAGATGCTGGGCCTCGACGACGGGACACTCAGCCCGCGGCCCGAGGAGTGGATCAGCCTGATCCTGTCTGAGGACCTGGGCCTCTTCCAGTCGAAGCTCGAATCGCACATCAACGGGAGCGAGGACATCTTCGAGTGTGAGATCCGGATGATCCACGCCGACGGGGACCCGAGATGGATGCTCTGCCGGGGCGCCGCCATCCGCGACCCCGACGGACGGGCGATCCGTCTGGCGGGCTCGCTCGCGGAGATCACCGAAATGAAAATGGCGCAGCGCGCCCTCAAGCGCGCCGCCGAGCACGACCGCCTGACCGACCTGCCCAACCGCTCCCTGTTCCTCAAGCACGCCCAGCGGGCGATCGAGAACCAGTCGGACCAGCGCGACGACCTGTTCGCGATCCTCTTCTTCGACTTCGACCGCTTCAAGGTCATCAACGACAGCCTCGGGCACAAGGTCGGCGACGAGCTGCTCATCTCGATCGCCGAGCGTTTCCACGCGGAGCTGCGACCCTACGATGTCGCCGCCCGGTTCGGTGGCGACGAGTTCGTCGTGCTGCTGAACAACCTCAAGAGCCCGAACGAGGGCCGCGAGATCGCCGGGCGACTGCTCGACGCCTTTGCGATGCCGCACGCAATCGACGGGCGTCTGGTCAAGAGCACCGCGAGCATCGGGCTTGTCAGCAGCGACATGGGCTACACCAGTGGTGACGAGATGATCCGCGACGCCGACACGGCGATGTACCAGGCGAAATCCACCGGGCGCGGGCGCGTCGTCGTCTTCGACTCGCAGATGCACGAACAGGCGATGGACCGGCTCACGCTCGAAGAGGACCTCGAATACTCGATCCAGCGCGACGAACTCCGACTCCACTACCAGCCGATCATGGACCTCGAGACCGGCGCCCTCGTCGGGTTCGAGGCGCTCGTGCGATGGATGCACCCGAAGCGCGGCCTCGTCCCGCCCGATCACTTCATCGGCATCGCCGAGGACAACGGCTTTATCCTGGACATCGGCCAGTGGGTGCTCCGGACCGCGTGCGAGCAGATCATCCGATGGAACAGCGACCGCCCCGCCGCGAATCCGTTGTTCATGAACGTGAACGTGTCCAAGCGCCAGCTCACGCACCCGGACTGCATCGACACCATCCGGATGGTGATCAACGAGACAGAGATCGACCCGGCGATCCTGAAGATCGAGATCACCGAGTCCACGATCGTCGACAATCGTTCGGACATCATCCCGACCCTCGAGGGCATCCGTGATCTGGGCTGCCGTCTCGCCATGGACGACTTCGGCACCGGGCACTCCTCGCTGAGCGGGCTCCACCGCTTCCCGATCGACATCCTCAAGATCGACCGCTCATTCATCGCGAGCATGGAAGAGAGCCGAGAGCTCGCCGCGGTGGTCCACTCCATCGTCACCCTGGCGCAGCACCTGGGCATGGACATCGTCGCCGAGGGCATCGAGACACCGGCGCAGATCGCGATCCTCCAGACGCACGCGGTCGAGTACGGGCAGGGATTCCACTTCTCCAAACCGCTCCCGCCGGTCGAGGCCGAGGCGTTCATCGACGCGCTCTCGCTCAGCAGAGCAGCAGCCTGAGCCCCGGTCAGCTCAGGCGCCGGGAGCTACACTCTCGGGCAGACGCGCCCATGTCCGAACTCCTCGACCAACGCCGATACCTGATCCCCATCCGATCATCGCTGCTCCCGCAGATTTTCACGCAGACGCTGGTCGTCGGCGCGGGCGCCGCCGGGCTCCGCGCCGCCATCTCCGCCGCGGCTTCGGGCGATGTCATCGTCCTTGCCAAGCAGCCGTCGGACGTCTCGAACACCGCCTGGGCACAGGGCGGCATCGCCATCCCCGCCGGAGACGACGACTCGGTCGAATCACACGTCCGCGACACACTCACCGCCGGCGCCGGCCTGTGCGACGTGCCGGCCGTTCGTCTGATCATCGAACGCGCCGAGCGCTGCCTGGCGGGCCTGATCGAGATGGGCGCGAACTTCGACCACGATCCAACCGGGGCCCTCTCGCTCGGTCGCGAGGCCGCCCACGAGCACAACCGGATCGTCCACGCCAACGGCGACGCCTCCGGGCGCGAGCTCATCCGCGTTCTCAACGACGCCGCCGGGAAGACCCCGCGCCTCCGCCGATTCGATGATTGCTACGCGATCGATCTGCTCACCGCAACCGATGCGCCTGGCTCGCCCGTCCTGGGGGCCATCACGATGCACCCGCGGTTCGGGTTGCAGATCATCTGGGCCAAGGCGACCGTGCTGGCGACCGGTGGCGCCGGCGCTGTCTACCGCGAAACATCCAACCCCAAGGTCGCCACCGCCGACGGCGTCGCCATGGCCTACCGCGCCGGCGCCTGCGCCGCCGACATGGCCTTCATCCAGTTCCACCCGACCACGCTCTACATCGCCGGCGCCCCGAGATCACTCATTTCCGAGGCCGTCCGAGGCGCCGGCGCCCTGCTCATCGATCAGAGCGGCCACCGCTTCATGCCCGAGTACGACGAGCGCGCCGAGCTCGCCTCGCGGGACGTCGTTTCGCGCACGATCGTCCAGCACCTCGCCTCCCGGGGCGGCACGCACGTCTTCCTCGATGCGCGACCGATCGAAGACTTCCCCGAAAAGTTCCCCTCCATCGCCGGCAAGCTCGCCGAGTTCGGCATCGACCCCGAAAGCGACCTCATCCCCGTCAACCCCGCCGCCCACTACGCCGTCGGGGGCATCGCGACCGACCTCACCGGGCGGACCTCTGTCCCCGGGCTCTACGCCATCGGCGAGGTCGCCTCGACCGGTTTTCACGGCGCCAACCGTCTCGCCAGCAACTCCCTGCTCGAGTCGCTCGTGATGGGCGAGATCGCCGGCGAGACCATCCGGGCCGAATGCGCTGCAGATGTGCCCGGCGCGCCGGTTCCGATCATCTCCGACATCCGCCCCTCCGAACGCGGAGAACTCGACATCGCCGACGTGCTCTCCTCCTTGCGGTCCGCCATGTGGCGCAACGTCGGCGTCGAGCGCACCGGCTCGCGCCTCGACGACGCCGTCGACATGATCGACTTCTGGGCGCGCTACACGCTCGACAAGATCTTCGATCACCCGGCGGGCTGGCAGGCGCAGAACTCCCTGCTCGTCGCCTCGCTGATCACCCGATCATCGCTCTGGCGCCGGGAGACGCGCGGCTGCCTCTGGCGCCGGGACACCCCCGAATCGAGCACGGACTATCTCGTGCATGATCTCTGGAGCCGGGAATCAGCCGAGCCAACCACAAGGCCGGTCATCGACGCGACGCAGACCCCGGATCAGACGCCCACCGCGTTCACGCCGCAATCGACGTAGATGTTCTCGGCGGTGATCCCGCGGGCGAGATCGCTGACGAGAAACGCCGCGGCCCCGCCGACATCGCCGCCCTCGACATTGCGCCGCAGCGGCGCCCGCTCGGGTGTTTTGTCGAGCATCGTGCCGATCCCGCCGACCGCGCTGCTGGCGAGCGTCTTGAGCGGCCCGCCCGAGATCGTGTTGACGCGGATGTTGTGCTGCCCGAGGTCGCCGGCGAGGTACCGCGCGGTGCACTCGAGCGCCGCCTTGGCGACGCCCATGACGTTGTACCCCGGGACAATCTTCTCCGAGACGTAGTAGGACATCCCCAGGATCGACCCGCCCCCGGACGCCTTCATGGGCTCGGTCGCCCGGTGCGCCATCGCGGCGAGGGTGTACGCCGAGATGTCGATCGCGCTGAGGTACGCCTCGCGGGGCGTCTCGGTGAACTTCCCGAAGGCGAGCCACTCGCGGTCGGCGTAGGCGATCGAATGGATGACAAAGTCGAGCCGCTCGTGGGCGTTGGTGTAGGCATCAAAGATCGCGTCGAGATCCTCGTCTTTGGAGGCGTCGCAGGGGTTCAGCCAGAGATCGCCGGCGCCCTCGATTTTCTCGATAGCCAGCCGTGTTCGGCGTTCGTTCTTTTCCCCGGGGAGATGCTGGAACGCGCACGAGGCGCCGTTGGAGATGAGCGAGTTGGCGATATGCCACGCGTAGGAACGATCATTGGCGATGCCGAAGACGAGCCCGGTCTTACCTTGGAGGAGTGCGGTCATTGAATCAGTTTAGCGGAAATGGCGAGAGCGGTGAACGACGATGCGAGGGCGTTGTAGAGCTGGCTAATTCCACTTGATCACAACCTTCCCAAACTGCTCCCCGCTTTCCAATCTCGCCCACGCCGCCGGCGCCTCGCCCCAGTCATGCACCGAATCAACCACCGGCCCGATCTTCCCCGCGTTGAACAGGCTCACCACCTCCGCGAAATCATCATTGCTCCCCATCGTCGAGCCGAGCAGCCGCAGCTGACCCCAGAAAATCCGCCCCAGGTGCGTCTTGGTCACCGCCCCCGACGTGGCGCCGCAGGTGACGAAGGCGCCGCCCCGGGCGAGCGAGGCGATGCAGTTCATGTGGACCGCATCGCCGATGGAATCGAGCACGCACTCGACGCCGCGCTTGCCCGTCCACTTGCGGATGTCGCGTGCCCACTCCTGCCCCTCGTCCAGAACGGCATAGTCGGCGCCCAGCGCGATCGCCTTGTCGAGCTTCCACTGATGCCGACTCGTCACCGCAACCTTGCACCCGAGCCACTTGCAGATGGACAGCGCCGCCGTCGCCACGCCGCCCCCGATCCCGGTGACGCAGACACGCTGTCCGGGCATGATCCCCGCCTTCTTCACCATCCCCATCGCGGTGAGCGCCACCAAGCCAAACGCCGCCGCGTCCTCATCGCTGATGTGATCCGCAACCGGCCGGAGGTTCGCCGCCGGCGCGTTGAAATACTCCCGGTGCGCCCCATCGTGATGCTCACCGATCAGCTCATACGCCGGCGCCAGCTGCGCATCGGTCGGATCATCCGGATGCACCCGATCGGGGAGCCGAACCGCGGCATTGAAGATCACCCGCTTGTTGACCCACGCCGGGTCGACACCATCCCCGACCGACTCGACAACCGCGCACGCATCGCATCCCGAGACGCGCGGGTACGTCAACTCGAGCCCCGGGATCCCGACGGCGACCCACAGGTCCATCTGGTTGAGCGCGCTGGCGAGTGTCCGCAGGCGGGCCCAACCCGGACCGGGTGGGGGCGGCTCGGGACAGCCGGTGGTGGTCTGGACGATAGGGGCGACCGAGCCACGGTCGGCGCTGGATGTCAGGAGTGCGGCGCGCATGGTGCAAACAGGATAGCGGAAGTCGTCCCGACGCTCACCGGCGTCAGACCCGCATCAACCCCAGCATCTTCGCCATCACCTTCGCCTTTTCGCCGATTGACTGCCTGCGGGGGCCGGCGCCGTTGTTGTGCAGCGTCATGATCGTGACGTCGTCGGTCGACGGACCGCCCCGGAGTTCGTCCAGACGCGCACTCAGCAGCGAGGCGATCACCGCCGGGTTGTGCCCCGCGTCCCGCTCGACCGCGCCGACCAGCTCGAGCAACCCCTGCTCCTCGAGCATCTCGCCCGTACTCGAATCGACGGTCTCGGGCAGCGCATCGGTGAAGAACATCGCCACGTCGCCCGGCTTGAGATTGATGACGAACTGCGTGTACTCGGCGCCTTCGATCACCCCCAGCGGGAGGTCATGGAAACTCGTCCTCGCCTCGGGGGCGCCGTGGTAGATCACGCTCCACTCGCCCGTCGCCGCGCTACGCATCATCGGCCGGGGGTGGCCGGCGTTGACGAGGATCAGCTCGTCCGTCGGCGCGTTGTAGCTGGCGAAGATCCCCGTGGCGAACTGACCGGCGTGCGAGACGGCGCCGAACTCGTCGCTCAGCGCCCGGACCAGCTTCGTCTGGAGCGGCGTGTTGATGTGCCGGCGCATCTGCTTGCGCAGCGCCGTCGAGATCTCGCCCACTGTCGGTCCGTGCCCGGCGACATCGGCGACGACAAACCGGGTGATCTGACCGGCGCCGCACGTCGAGACATAATGGATATCCCCACCCGAGTCACCGCCCATCGCCGGCCTTGCGTGCACCCACACGTCGATCCCCGGGACCGAGATCGCCGCCTCCTCGGACGTATTCCCGCCCCAGATCTCCATGCAATGAAGCTGGTGCGGTTCGGCTCGCTCCTGGCAGAGATTGGCGGGTTGTGGGAGCATTGTTGTCATCGTAGTGGCGTGGGAGCGCCGGCTCTCGCTGTTTCTCCGATGTTCTGAACACCTGGGGGGATTCGGATTATTCCCCCCGATCATCTCTGGACGCGTCATCGCCGCCCCAGCGGCGGTTCAGACGCTTGAAGAAGATCCCGCCGACTGTCTCGAGCCGCCACTCGGGCCACGGGAATCGAGCGCCGCGCAGCGCCGACCCCAGCGCCCCGGCGTACAGCCTCGCCGCCGTGATCCAGTCCCCCATCCGCATCCGGGGCTTCAGATCATTGCGGCGCAGGAGCATCATCGTCAGGTCGTCGTCCGAGTGCTCCTCGCTCCAGCAATCATCCAAAAGCCGTCGCAGCTCCCGGATAAACCCGTCCGGCGTCGTGTCGTGCACCCGCCGCGCGACGTCGAGCAGACCCTCGACGCCGAGGCGATCACCCGCCCTGGTCGGCGTCTCGATCAGCGCGTCGGTGTAGATCAACACCAGGTCACCGGGGCCAAGCCGCACACCGAACTGCTCGTACACCGTCGGTTCGACAACACCCAGCGGCAGGTTCGTCACGCCGTCGCGTCGCTCGGTGGTCCGCGCATTCTCGGGGTTGAGCAGCCGCCATCGGCCGGTTGATCCGCTGCGCCACAGCGGCGGAGGGTGGCCGGCGTTGCACGCGAGCAGGTAGCTCGTCGGCGCCCAGTACGTCGCGGCGAACGCGGTGGCGAAGGCGCCCGAATCGGTGATCGCGCCGAACCGCGTGTTGAGCTCCCCGACAAGCCGCGACTGATCCAGGTAGTTCACGTATCGCTTCATCAGGGCGCGCAGCTCACCGGCCGTCTCCGCCACGCTGGCGCCGTGACCGGAGACATCCGCCACGAGCATCCGCGTGATCCGCCCCGTCGCGCAGCTCGAGACGTAATGGATGTCGCCCCCCGCGTCGTCCCCGGCCAGCGGGCGCGCAAAGACCCAGGCGTCCAGCCCGGGCATCACCACCCCGTTGTCAACCGCCTGGTTCCCGCCCCAGACCTCCATACACTGCATGGTGTGGTCGATCGCGGAGGGTTTTCGAGAGTCCGTTCGCATCGCGGCTCAGCCCGCCATCAGCGCGTCGAGCAGCTCCGTGATGCCCTGGCAACGCGTCGCGATTGTCTCGAGCACCTGGCGCCCGCCGGCGATGTCCCGCAGGTCCCGCACGAGGTCGTTCTCACCCGGATAATCCGCCTTGTTGCACACGAACAGGTCGGCAATCTCCAGGATCCCCGCCTTGTCCATCTGGATCGCGTCACCCATCCCCGGCGTCAGCACGACCGCCGTCCGGTCGACGTGATCGCGGATCTTCGTCTCGTTCTGCCCGGCGCCGACCGTCTCGATGAACAGCGTGTCGTACCCGCCATGCTCGCCCTCGCAGCCACCGATGAGCTCGATGATCTCGTCGAGCGCGTGGTAATCCTCGCCCCCAATCGCCAGCGAGCGGTAGAAGACCGACTCGCCGAGCTGGTTGAAATCGACACGCAGACGATCGCCCAGCAGCGCCCCGCCCGTGATCGGGCTCATCGGGTCGTACGCGACGACCGCGATCCGGCCGAGTTTGCGGTCGGCTTTCGCCCGGCGCGTGTGCTCGGCGGCGAGCTGCGCGACCAGCGTCGACTTGCCCGCGCCAGGCGATCCGGTGAGGCCAATCACGCGCGCGGGCCGGCGCCGATTCGCCCCGGCTCGCACCGGCTTGCCCGCGTGGACCATCGTGATATCCCGCGCCAGCTGCGCGATCGGGGCGCCGGATTCGATCGTCTCGCTCTGTAGCCCGGTCACCTCGCGCACGCCCTCGACGATCTCGAGCAGCCCGATCCCGGTTGTCAGGCACTTGCTGACCCCGGCCTCGAGCAGTGTCGGGATGTCCTCCTGCGGGAGGATGCCGCCCATCTGGATCGGGATGTCGCCCCGGCCCAGCCCGCGCACCGCGTTGATCAGGTTGGGCCCGAGCACCAGGTGCGAGTTGCTCATCATCGAACAGGCGATCACGTCAACGTCCTCGTCACGGGCGCCGATCGCCAGCGACTCGGGCGTCTGCCAGAGCCCGGAGTAGATCACGTGCGCCCCGGAGTCGCGCAGGGTCCGGGCGATCACCTTGACGCCCCGGTCGTGCCCGTCGAGGCCCATTTTGCCGAGCAGAACCCGGGGCCGATGGTCCAGATCGGCGCAGCGGTCTTTCTTCTCGAACTCGGTCGTCGGGGTGTGGATCGCGGTGGTCATGCTTGGCAAACTCATGGGGTGGCCGCCGGTGCGCCGGCAGGGGGTTGGATTTCAAGAGCACAATAGGGCCGATCTCCGCGCCGATCATCACCGGTCGATACCACCCATCTCCACGCGGCGCCGGTCAGCCCCGCTCACCGGTCCGCGCCCGGCGTCCGATCGATGATGTTGACATCATTGAGGAACGTGTCGACGATCCCGATCAGCCGCTCCGGATGGACACACCCGAGCCAGTGCCCCGCGTCGGCGACCTTCCGCACATGCGCAGCCGGGCACGCCTCCTTGAGCGCCGTCCGCTGCGCATCGGTGATCCGCCGATCCTTCCCGGATTCAACGATCTGGATCCGCCCCTCGAACCCGGGCAGCGACCAGCCGTCGTCTTCGATGATCAGGCGCTGCGCATCAAAGCCAGCCGCCCGCAGCGCCAGGCTCTCCCACTTGTCGACCCGCTGCGCCAGGCACGCGCGGATCAACCGCCGCCAGCGCGGGCGTTCTTCCTTCTCGAGCCCGGCTTGAGAGACGATCCGGCCCAGCGCAAGGCGCCGCAGGGCCCACGCCGGCGCCAGACGCGCCGTGTTGTACGCCGTCCGGTCCTTCGGGCGAACCCACGCCTCGGGCGTGGTGGTGTTGACGAGCACGATCTTGTTGACAACGCCCGCGCCGCGCTTGGCGAACAGCTGCGCCAGCACACCGCCGAACCCGAACCCGACGAGGTTCAGCCGCGTCACGCCCTCCGCCCGGCAGATCTCCGCCAGCCCGTGAACCAGCGCCCGTGAATCCGGGATCGCCGGGTACGTCGGGACGATGACCCGTTGTTTCGGCGCCATCGCTTCAATCAGCCCCCCGAGCAGCGCCGCGAACCCGGGCGAGGGCGGCAGCAGCAGCGTCGCCAGCGAGGAGTCACCCGCTGATACCCACGACCATGAGACATCGTGAAACGACCCGGTTTTCGCGGCGTGCGCCGCGTGAAACCGATCGAACTCGCCACCACCAGTATCAGCATCTGTCGCCGCCCCCGGCGGAATGGTTTCCGGCATCGGGCCACTGTACCGGACCAACGCATCCGGCACGACCCTCCAGAGGCGCAGAACCGCCGATATCTCCGACCCCGTTGCCGATTTGCCGCTCGAATCGCGGACCGATCGGGTCGATCCGCAGTTGTGGCGGCACATTTCGTGTCCGCCAGGAGGGATCAGTGAATACACACCGGGCAAGATCGCTCCAGCTCTCCACCGCGTGGATCATCGCTATCGGCGCCAACCTGTGGAACGTCGGCCTGACGCCGCGATCGATCTTTGCGGGAACGCAGCCCGAGCCTCGACAGCAGCAGTTCTTCCCCACGACCGACCCCCGCGGGTACCTCACGCTCGTCACCCTCAACGGCGCCGACGGAAGCTCGGACGAGCCTGATGCATGGCAGTCCAACACCGCTTCCAAAAGCATCCACACGAGCAGGCCCAACACCGCGGTCAGCTTCACCGCCAAGCTCCCGGGCAGGCCCACCGACTGGCGACTGGGCGTCACGGGCGGCTCGAACAGCGGTCCCGCGCCTGGCGCCTACCCCGTGATGGTCTCGGTGAACGATCTCCCCACCGGGCTGATCACGCTCGACGCCTCGGGCGGGCTCGACACCCAGTGGACATCCATCGGCCAGCTCGCAGGGCAGGTCCGCATCACGCTCACCTGGGGCGAGGGCACGGGACAACTCGCCTCGGTCGAGCCCTTCAATCTGACCTCGGTTCAGTTGGCCAGGCCCTTCCGGGATCCCGAAGAAGGCCCGCTCACCGGCGACACCACCGACGCGGCCTCCGATGCGCACGCCTTCCCCGCCGCGGGCCAGCCCGGAGCATCGGGAAGCGCCAGCCCGAGTGGGGGGGGCGGGGGCGGCTCCCCGCCGCTGGATTTCCCGGCGCCCACCGACCCGCGCATCGACCCGGACCTCACCCCGCCGAACCCGCACGATCGACGCTCGGACCCGCCGTACGTCCCGCCGGATCCACCGGGGGGGGACCCGGGCCCGACGCCCGATCCGCCAACCTCGTCACCGCCGCCGACGATCCCGCCGACACCACCGGGGGGAGGTCCACCACCCTTCACGCCGCCACCACCGGGCGACCCGCCACCCGTGCCGCCCCCGATCACCGACCCGCCCGAGATCCCGTCTCCGGGCGCGGTCTTCCCGCTGACGATCGGCGCCCTGGCGATCCTGCATCGGCGCCGGCGTTGCGGTGACGATCGGGCCTGACGTTTCGGCAGGGCCTCGGTCCAACCGGGCCTATCGTCCGGGTGATGCCAACCACCGATTCACACCAACTCCCGCAGCTCGATCGCTCTTTCAGGCTCGAGCCCGACATCCCGCTGTGCCAGACCGACCTCCCGCTGGACTGGTACCAGGAGGAGTTCAAGCCCTACGCCCAGGAGTTTCTCGCGCTCCCGGACCGGACGCCCGAAACGGTGCTCGGCTACCTCGACCAGTACGTCATCCCGGCCCGCGAGCACTTCGGCGACGCCCTCCTGCTCCTGGCCCACTTCTACATGGGCGGCGAGATCGTTAAGCTCATCGAGCACTACGGCGGGGGCGTGGCCGACTCGTACAAGCTCGCGCTGATGGCGCGCGAGTCTCCCGAAAAAAAAGTCATTGTCGAATCCGCGGTTCACTTCATGGCCGAGGCCATCGCGATCCTGGCTGGCGACGATCAGCAGGTCTGGATCACCAACCCCAAGGCCGGCTGCACGATGGAGATGCTGGCCAAGGACGATGCCGTCGAACCCGTCGCCGACCAGCTCATCGACCGCTACGGCGACGAGCTCACCGTCATCGCGTACATGAACACCTCCGGGCGCCTCAAGGCCCTCGCCGGGCGGACCGGGGGCGCCGTCTGCACAAGCTCCAACGCGCACCTCGTGATGCAATGGGCCCTCGATCAGGGGAAACGCATCCTGTTCGTGCCGGACCAGCACCTGGGCCGGAACACCGCACACAAGCTCGGCGTTGGCGCCGACCGCGTCGTCACGCTCCCTGATCCCCGCGATGGCGCTATCCGCGTCGACGATGCCGAGATCAGCGGGGGCCTGGCCGCGCTGGACAACGCGCAGGTGATCCTGTGGGGCTCCTTCTGCGGCGTCCACACGATCTTCACACCGGAGATGGTCGACTACTGGAAGTCGAAAGGCCGAACCGTGCTCGTGCATCCCGAGTCGCCGCTCGAAACTGTCCTCGCCGCCGACGGCTCGGGTTCGACGGATTACCTCTGGCGCGCGGTGAAGGAGGCCCCAAAGGGAGCATCATTCGCCATCGGCACCGAGGGCCACTTCGTCCGCAATGCGCGCACACAAGGCGCTCTGGTCGGTGTCGACGTTGTGCACCTCGCTGAGATACCGGGCAGTGTCACCGCCGGTTGCGGCTGCGCGACCATGAGCCGAAACGACCCGCCGCACCTCGCCGGGATGCTGGATCTGCTGCGAAAAGGCGAGGCGCCGGGCATCAATCGCGTTCTGGCCGGTGACAATGTCGATGAAACGACGATGCGACTCGACCGCCTCAACGCACAGGAGCGCAGCAAACTCGTCGTCGAGGCAAAACGGTCGCTCGAGCGGATGATCTCGATCGTGGATCAATCACGGACGAGTTGGTCCGCATAGATGCTTTGTCGGAATACCGGAGGTGGGACTCGAACCCACATGCCCTTTCGGGCAGCGGATTTTGAATCCGCCGCGTCTGCCAATTCCGCCACTCCGGCGTCGGTTGTTAGGATAGCTTCTGAACGCAAGTGGGTGGTCTGACCGATCAGAATAATCTGTGCATCGCCAGAAGTTTCCGTTAGACTCATAGTTCAATCCTGTCATGATGCCGTCAGGCGAGAGAAGGCGCCCGACGAAGTCTGTAAAATAGAGTGGTAGCAGTCGCTTACTGATGAAGACGCCGCGGCATCCGAAGTTTGCTCAACGGCGGTGAACGTTGACCGAGCCTATGACCCACGAGAACACCATCACAGGCGATGAGCTGCTCAAGCGAATCCGGTCGCTGACGTCACGTGAAACCGAAGTGCTCAACCTGATCCTCAAGGGACTAAGCAACGATCAGATCGCCCTGTCGCTCTTCCGCAGCCCCAAGACGGTCGACAAACACTGCCAGCGGATCTACCGGAAGCTCGACGTGCACCGGCGCGTCAACCTTGTCCGGTTGTGTCTCGAATCCGGGTACCAGTACTCCGCCTCGGCGCCGCATGCATCGATGGCGCTCGAAGCCAAGCCCGAACCCACATTGAGCAGCGGTGATTCCTACCAGCTCATCGACCGGCTGGTGCAAAAAGGACGGGCTTGGGACAGGCTTACAGAACTCGAGCGGCTGCTCGAATCGGTCACCGGACCCGGCTATTTCGGCGAGCTCGTCTGCGCCTTCTCAAAGGTCTTCGATGTCAAGTACGCGGGGATTTCAGAGATCCGACCCGACGACACCTGCGGCGTCGTGCTCGCCTACAGCATCGACGGGAAGCTTGTTCCCGAGATGGAGGAGTACACCATCGCCGGCACGCCCTGCCAGAATGCGCTCCGTGACGGCAGGTACACCGTCGCCAGCGGCGTCTGCGATATCTTCCCGTCCGACGAGTACCTGATGCAGGAATCAATCGATTCCTACACCGGCGTGCGCCTCGACGATCGGATGCTCAACACGCTCGGGCTGATCTGGATCGCCGACGTCAAGCCGATGCCCGTCGAGGGGATGTTCCTCGAGGTCCTCAGCCTCATCGCCCCGGCCGTCGCTTCGGAGCTCGCCGTGCAGGTCGTGCTCGATCAATGCGGCGATACCGGCCTGCCTTCTGACTCCGAGTCCGGCTCGGAACGCAACCTCTGACCCGGTAAGGAAGCCATCCTCTATGACGACACTCAGAGAACCCGCCGCTCCGACTGATCTGCAGGGCGACCTGTCAGAACTCCTTCAATCGCTCACCCGGCGCGAGGCCGAGGTGCTCGAGTTCATCATCCAGGGCTTGAGCAACGAGCAGATCGCGCTCGAGTTGTGCCGCAGCCCGAAGACCATCGACAAGCACTGCCAGAGCATCTATCGGAAAACCGGTCTCCACAAGCGGGTGAACCTCGTCCGGGAGGTGCTCAACCTCCGCAACACGCCAACCAGCCCGGGCACGCCAGAAGGCGCGCACCATTGCGAAACCGCCACCGCGGTCGAGTCTGTCGTGCGCAAGTCAAAGGCCTGGGATAAAATGGCCCGATACGAAGCCATCCTCTCCAGGGCCACCGGGCCGTGCTACTTCGGTGATCTTGTCAAGGCCCTTGCCGAGACATTCGAGGTCAAAATGGCCGGGATCTGCGAAGTCGACGCCGACGAGGGCTACGGCGACATCATCGCCTACAGCGTTGACGGCGATTTGCAGGTCCCGTTCCGGTACAAGCTGTCGAGCTCCGCGTGCGGGATCGCCCATGCACAGGGGGAGCTGGAGCAGTTCGACAACCTCGTCGATCGATTCGGACAGGAAGACTGCCTGCTCGTGGACCGCGGGTTCGAATCCTACATCGGCATCCGTCTCGATGACCGCCTGATGGGGCCCGTCGGCACCCTCTGGATCGCCGACGACAAGCCCATCGATCAGGATTCGATGGCGCTGGAGATCCTCCGGCTCTTCTCGCCGCGCGTCGCGGCGGAGCTGGCGACCCAACGAGCCCTCGACAGCATGGATTGACGAAACGCCGGCGCATCAGCCCTTGATGACAACCAGCGTCACATCGTCATGCATCGGCTCGCGCTGCCGATACCTGGTCAGCGTGGCGATCACCGCGTCGATGATCTCCTCGGCCGAGTGCTGGGCGTTGTTGCGGATGACGTCCCGCAGGTGATCCTTGCCGAACAGCTCGCCCGACTCGCTGCGCGTGTCCCAGACCCCGTCGGTGGCGATCACGAGCACCTCACCCGGTTTCAGATCTTCGTGCGTGTATTCGCTGAACCGCCAGCCCGCGGCGATCCCGAGCGGGATATCGGCGGTCTTGAGCTCAGAAAACCGATCCGCGTCCGGCTGATAGATGATCACCGGATCGTGCCCGGCGCTGACATACCGCAGCGAACGCCGTTCGATGTCCAGCAGCATGAACGAGAGTGTCATGAACCGTCCCTGCGCCGCGTCCCGTGCGAGCTGATTGTTGATCACCCGCATGAGCTCGGCGAGGCTCCCCGAGTTCGATGCGTTCGCGTGCAGCAGCGCCCGGGCAGTTGTCATCAGCAGCGCGGAGGCGATGCCGTGACCGCTCACATCGCCGACCGCCAGACCCAGCGTGTCGCTGTCTTCCCCCTTGAAATCAAAGAAGTCGAAGTAATCCCCACCGGTCTCGTCGCAGTACACGCTCCGTCCGGCGATGTCGAACCCCGGGACATCGGGCGGCTCGCTCGGGAGCAGGCTCTGCTGCACCTCCATCGCCAGCGAGAGCGAATCGAGCATCCGCACCCGGTCACGGAGCTTGGGCGCCATCGTGTTGAACGCGTTGCCGAGGTCTTCGAGTTCGTCCCCCGAGTTGATCGAGACCCGGACGTTCAGGTCGCCGTCGGCGATCTTGTTCGCCGCGTCCACCAGCGAGCGGATCGGCTCGGTCACCGTCCGCGACCCGACCAGCGCGATCACACCGATAAGCGCCAGCGCGATCAGCAGCACGATCCCGACGTACTGGAGCTGCCGGGTCGTCTGCGTCAACGCGCGTTGCTCTGCGACCATCGCCTTGGCCACGATCAGCTTGCGGGGGACGATCACCACCAGGTACGAATCCCGGTTGTCCGCCGCCCCGTACGCCCACAGCGCGTTCTGGTCCTGAAAACGCATGTGCTGCACACCGGTCCGGTGCGCGGCCATGTCGTCGAGCATCGCCTGGAACGGCTCCACGTCGGACGATTCGAGCCACTCGATCGCCGGCTCGACGTCCCACGCTCCGCCGGCCCCGGACGGGTCGTGCTGCGCCAGGATCGCCAGGTGATCGATCTCGCTGCCCGGCGATTCGTTGCGAATCACCAGGAACACCTGCGCCCCGTCGCGCCAGCCCTCGGGCAGGTCCACGAGATCGACCACGTCGAGCATCCGGATGTCGATCGCGGTGACGCCCGCCAGCGACCCGTTCGGGCGCCGCACCGGCGCCGACACCGTCAGCATGACCTGCCCGGTCGAGGCGTCGACGATCGGCGAGTTCCAGACAAGCTCGTCCGCCTCTTTGGCGTTACGGTACCAGGGACGGTCGCGCGGATCGTACCCGTCGGGCATGCCGCCGTGCCCCGGGAAGTTTGAGTGCAGCCCGCTCTCGAGCGCGGTGTACTGCCAGTGGATCATGTCCTCGTGCGCGCGCTGGAGCGAGCGATAGACCGGCGTCATCGCGGCGAGCCGGCGCATGTCGGCGCGGAGCGTGTCCGGCGGCACCCCGGGCGCCGCGTAGAACGCCTGCTCCTCGTAGCTCACCGGGATCGAGGCCCGCTCGCCGCCGGGTTCAACGATCGAGTGGTGCTCATCGATGGTCAGCCCGAGCCCCGGGTCGTTGCGGTCGAAATCATCGGTGGTCCAGACCTTGCGCCGGGGCGGGGTCTCGACCCGCAGGAAGTTCTCGAACTCCCGTGCCTGCAGCCGGAGCGCCAGCTCGACCGAGTCGGTCTCGCTGGCGACGGTCGCGCCGTAAGTTCGGATGAGCTGCCCGAGCTGGTTCGTCGCGTTGTCGCTGAGCGACTGCCGGACCTCGCCCGCCAGATCCCGGCCCAGCGAGCGCATCGACTTGACGCTCAGACCGCTGACCACCGCGAGCGGGGTCAGCGCGATCGTCAGCAACAGAATGAGGAGCTTCCAGCGGATCTGCATGTCGATTGAGCTTATCGACCGTCGGCGTCCTCTTCCTCTGATGATTCGCTCAGGATCCACTCATCGAACCACGCCTGGTCCCAGGCCATCTTCGCCTTGCGGTGTGTGTATGTCGTCAGGCCGTGGCCCTCGCCCGGGTATGTCACCAGCTCCGTCGGGACGTCCAGATAGCGTCGCAGCGCCCGGTAGAGCCCTCGGGAGTTCACCGGGGGCGTCCGGGCGTCCTTGCCGCCAACGTGGATCAGCGTGGGCGTGGTGATCCGGTCCGCCTTGAAGAGCGGCGAAGCGCTCTCATACGCCTCGGGCTTCTCCCACGGGAGGCCCTGCTGGTAGTTGACGTTGTGCCCCGGGGTGTCCTGCCTCGCCCACTGGGCCGCGATATCAAAGATCCCGGCCCCGCTGCTGGCGGCCTTGAACCGGTCCGTCGTTGTGATCACGCAGTTGGTCAGGTAGCCCCCGTTGGACCAGCCCATCACGGCCAGCTTCTCCGGATCGGCGATCCCCCGATCCACCAGCGCATCGACGCCCGAGAGGATGTCGGCGACGTCGCGGTCGTTTTTATGCCCGATCAGGTCGATCAGGAACTTGTCCCCGAACCCGGTCGAACCGCGGTAGTTGGGGCTGAACAGCGCCCACCCCTGCGAAGGCATCAGCGTCCTGCCGTAGATCCAGAACCGGAACTCGTATTTCGTTGACGAAGTCGGACCGCCGTGGAGCTCGACCACGGTCTTGATCGGCCCGTCCCCGGGCGCCCAGTCGTGCGGGAGTTCGAGGATCCCCTCGCAGGGCGTCCCGTCGTCGCTGGTCCAGTGGACGATCTGGATCTGCGGCAGGATCCACTCGTCGATCTGCGGGTTCGCGTGCGTGACCGGGGTGTAATCGCCTTCGTTGTTCACGACCGAGGCGACGAAGATCTCGGGGGGGCCCGTGAGCGTCGGCGTCAGGATCGCGAGCCGCTGACCGGTGGGATCGAAGTCGTAATCGGTGATGGTCACGTCGCCGGGCGTGAGGGTGTAGGCGCCCCCCTGGTGGCTGCCCCGGACGTCCTGGACGGCGTAGATCCGCACCCGGCCGTGGTCCTCGGCGAGGAAACACACGGTCCTCGTCTCCGGGATCCACGCGATGGACCCCGTCTCGGCGGTCACCTCGTCGGGCCGGGCGATCTGCTGGACGGTCATCCCGGCGGAGTCGATCTCGGCGACGTACAGCTCGCCCGGGTACCCGTCAAAGTCGATCCGGAACGCCAGCGCATCGGAGTCGTCCGACCAGGCGAGCCCGAGCAGCCAGCCAAAGGGCGACGGGGCCTGCTCGCGGTAGAGCGCGTCGGGCGGGCTGGTGATAGCCCCGGTTCCCGCGTCCCAGACGTCCACCCGCGACCACCCCTCATTCGAAACGAGCACATCGTCGGGCGTGGTGAGCATCGCGATCCGCCCCTCGTCGGGCGCCACGGCGAAGTCGTGAATCGCGCGGCCCTCGTCGATCAGTGTCTCGGTCCGCCACGAGACCAGGTCGAGCTTTTTGAGCACCGTTGTCGACTCGGCGCCGTCACCGTACTCGAGCTCGTCGAACTCCGCGCGGAGGTCGTCGAACTCGTCTCGATCGCCCAGATCATCGGACACGGTGTAGTACAGGGATCGCCCGTCGCGAGAGATCTCGTACTGCTGGATCCCGCCGTCCTCGCTCGTTACGGGCGAGACGCCGCCCCCGTCGGGCCGAATCCGCCAGACCTGGAGCGAGCCGTCATTAGGCGGGGCGTCGGCCTCATCGCGCTCATAGCCCGCGGTAAAGTAAAGCCATTCGCCGTCGGGGCTCCACTGGGGGTTTGATTCGGTCGCGGGATCGAACGTGAGCCGCGTCGGCGTCCGGTGGAGCGTGTCGACGAGCCACAGGTCGGTGTTCCGGCCATCGAGCGACTCGTCCCAGCGCATCTCGGTAAAGGCGATGTACCGCCCGTCCGGGGCGAACTCGACGGAGGTGATCGTCGCGATGGTGAAATAATCATCGGCGGTGATCTGGTGCGTTCGCTCGGGCGCCTGGGCGAAGGCGAGGCCCCCGGTGAACGCAAGGACAGAGAGGGCGAGGGCGGCGCGTGTGGATCGCATGAGAATCTTCCGGATCGGGTGATGGAGTAAGCACAGCGGGGAACCGCCACAACTGTACCGTGAACCCGGGAGCGTGTTGCCCGATCCGACCCCGGGCGACGCGGCTCGCTTGCAACGGGTAATCTCCGCCCATGGCCAGCGATGCACCAACCCGATCGAGGATCGTCTTCGGCGCGATGACCGGCACCAGCCTCGACGGGCTGGATATGGCGGCGCTTCGGATTGTCGGCGCCGGGCTCGAGATGCGGTGCGAGATCATCGGGTTTGCGTCGGCGCCGCTGGGTGATCTGGACGGCCCGTTGCGGGCCCTGGCGTCGGGTGTTGCGATGCCCGCGCAGGAGACCGCCTCGCTGGCGCTCCGGTTCGGGCAGCTCCACGCGCAGGTGGCGAAACAGCTCGAACAACACGCCGGCGGCTGCGACCTGTGCTGTGCGCACGGCCAGACCATCTGCCACGAGCCGCCGGTCAGTTGGCAACTTTGCAACCCCTGGCCCATCGCCCAAGCGTTGTCGTGCCCGGTTGTGACCGATCTCCGCGGCGCGGATCTGGCCAGTGGCGGGCAGGGGGCGCCGATCACGCCGATCGCCGACTGGGTCCTGTTCAAGGACGAGAACGAGGACCGCCTGATCGTCAACCTGGGCGGGTTCTGCAACATGACCCTGCTCCGGGCGGGCGAAGGCCCGAACACGATCGCCGGGCTCGACGTGTGCGCCTGCAACCAGGTGATCGACGCCGCGGCCCGCGCCGGGATCGGCGCCCCGTATGACGGCGGGGGGACGGCCGCGCTGAACGGGAGCATCGACGAATCGGCCCTGGCCGAACTCGCTCAAACATTGTCGGCGCAAGCCACGCAGCGCCGGTCACTGGGGACGGGCGACGAGGCGTGGCGGTGGGTCGAGCGCTGGCGCCCGAAGCTCATCGGCGATGACCTGTGCGCGACCGCCGTCGCCGGGGTTGCGCAGATCATTGCCGGCGCGATCGAGAAGCTCCCTGTCTCGGATGACTGCCTGATCGCGCTCGCCGGGGGCGGTGTGCACAACGCGGCCCTGCTCCGCGCGATCCGTTCCCGGCTCCCGCGCCGTGTTGAAACAACCGAAACCCTGCGTATCGCGCCCGAAGCCCGCGAGGCGGCGTGCTTTGCCGTGCTCGGGGCCCTGTGCCGCGACGGTGTGCCGATCACGCTGCCAGGCGTCACCGGTGGCAAGTGCGATCTTCTCTCCGGATCCTGGATCAACGTGCGATGACAGCGCCAACCGGCAACCCGAAGAACCCGCCCGATCGCTCGTGGACGCGCACCGAGCACCGGAATGAACGGACGATGCGCCTCGATCGCCAGAGCGTCGCCGGGTGCGTGGCGATGTGCGGCGCCGAGGACGCCCGCGTTGCGGACGCCGTCGCGGGGGCCGGGGAATCAATCGTCGCGTTCATCGAAGCGGCGCTGCCGGGGTTCCGGGCGGGTGGGCGGTTGATCTACGTCGGCGCCGGGACATCGGGCCGGTTGGGCGTGCTCGACGCCGCCGAGTGCCCACCGACATTCCAGTCGGAGCCGGACCGGGTCATCGGTATCATCGCCGGCGGCGACCGGTCGCTGCGGGTGTCGGGCGAGTCTTTGGAAGACGACCCTGTAGGCGCGCGCGGTGCGTTGGGGCAACTGAAACTCAACGAGCGTGACACCGTGCTCGGGATCGCGGCCGGTGGAACGACACCCTACGCCATCGGCGCCGCCCAGATCGCCGGGTCGATGGGAGCGGTGTCGGGATTGCTGACGTGCTCACCGATTGAGAAGCCGGAAGGGATCGGGCATCTGGTCGTTGTGGAAACCGGCCCCGAGCTGCTGACCGGCTCGACACGCATGAAGGCCGGGACGGCGACGAAGATGGTGCTCAACACCATCTCGACAACGCTCATGGCGCAGACCGGCAAGGTCTACGAAAACCTCATGGTCGACCTCCGCGCCACCAATGAGAAGCTCCGCGATCGGGCGGCCCGGATCGTCGCCGAGCTCACACATCTCGATCGCAACGCCGCGTTCGGGGCCCTCGACACCGCCGGCGGGAGCGTCAAGGTCGCTGTCGTGATGACGCAAACGGGCCGGTCGCGTGACGAGGCGGTCGCCCTGCTCGACCGGGCTGACGGCGATCTGCGCCGGGCCCTCGGGGCGCCGGGCTGATGCTGGCGCCGCTGGACTGGTTGATCCTGGCGATGTCGGCGCTGCTCGTGCTCGGCATCGGCGCGGGTGTCGGCCTCAGACGCAACAGGGCGACTCGGCAAGCCGACCAGACCGACGCCGAGAGCGCGTATTTTCTCGCCTCTGGCAGGATGCCGTGGTGGGCGGTGTCGGCGTCGGTGGTGGCGACCTCCCTGAGTGCGGTCACGTTCATCGGCGGCCCGCAGAAGGCGTACAACGGGAACCTCACGTACCTGTCCGCGACCATCGGCATGATCCTTGGCATCGTCATCGTCGGCGCCCTGTTTGTCCCGGCGTATTACAGGCTGGGTGTGACGACGGTGTATGAGGTGCCCGGCGCCAGGTTCGGGCTCGTCACACAGCGCGTCGCCAGCGGCGCGTTCCTCGTCGGCCGGGTCATGGCCAGCGGCGCCCGGCTCTATGTCGGGGCGATCGCGTTCTCGCTGGCGGTCTTCGGCGATCTGCACACGACTAGCCTGGCGATGGCGATCCTCTCCGTGGCGCTCATCGCGTGCGTGTACACCTCGATGGGAGGGATCGCGGCCGTCATCTGGACGGACGTCGTGCAGCTTCTGATCCTCCTCAGCGCCGCCGGCGCTGCGATCGTGCTGCTCGTGCGTGAGATCCCCGCAGACATCCCCTCGATTTTCGATGCGCTGCGCGAGACGACGCTCGCCGACGGCTCCTCCAAACTGACCGTCTTCGATTGGCGGTGGGATCTCTCGTCAAACTTCGCCATGCCAACGGTCCTGCTCGGGTGGACGCTTTTCAACGTCGCCGCCTACGGGACCGATCAGGACCTCGCCCAGCGCCTGCTGACGTGCCGCAGCGCCGGCAAGGCGCGCACGGCGATCATCGGCGCCGGGCTTGTCGGGGCGTTGGTCACCGGCGTCTTCATGCTGCTTGGTCTGCTGCTGTACGTTCGGCATCAGTCACCGGATCTGATGGGCGCCGCTATCGCATCGGGGGGAACGAGTGGGGGGGCAAATGGTGGGGCGCCCGATGGGAGGCAGGTCTTCCTCGAGTATGCGCTCGGCTCGCTGCCGATCGGCGTCCGGGGTGTGCTGCTCGCCGGGCTCTTCGCCGCGGCGCTGAGCAGCCTGGACTCGGCGCTGAACGCGATGGCATCGGCGACGGTCCGCGACTTCGGGTTCGGTGAGCGCGCCGACAAGAGCGGGGGGGCGAGGCGGATCGCCCGGGCGTCGAGAGCCGCGGTCATCGTCTGGACGGCAGCGCTGACGGGCTTCGCCCTCGGAGCGGTTTGGTGGGCGGCCCGCAACCCCGAGACGGACCTGGTCGACCTGGCGCTGGGCGTGATGATCTACGCCTACTCGGGGCTGCTGGGCGTCTTCGCCGCGGCGCTGCTGACCCGGCGCGGCAACCAGATCAGCTCGGTGACGGCGCTGCTGGTCGGATTCGCTGCGACATGGGCGCTCGGGCAGCCCTGGGTGTCGGAGACGCCGATCTCCGGCGGCTGGCGGATGCTCTTCTCGGCTTTGGCGTCCTTCCTGGTTTGCATCAGTCTTCCGTCAACACACACGGATCAACCCGATGGATGACCTGCGGAAGCTCATCGGCCGGTCGCTCGTCGTGGGAGTCCGCGGCGCCGATCCGGACTCGCCGGAGTTACGGGCCGATCTCGCCGTGTGTGCGCGGGCGCGTGTCGGCGGGATCATCCTCTTCGATCGAGACCTTGCGACATGTGGATTTCGCAACATCGTGTCCCCGGCGCAGGTTCGTGAACTGACATCGTGCCTGCGAGAAACACTCGGTGATGACCTGCTCATCATGATCGATCAGGAGGGAGGCCGGGTCGCTAGGCTCGGCGCCGATCGCGGGTTCGACCCCGGGATCGACGCCGCGGCGTATGCGATGCTTGATCAGCACGCGCAGCGGGAAATCGCCGGCGCGCAGGCAAGGCAGTTGGCATCACTGGGGATCAACGTGAACCTGGCGCCGGTTGTGGATCTGTCGATCGCCGATGACAGCCCCGTGATCGCCGGTCTGGGCCGGTCGTTCGGATCAGACCCGGAGCTGGTGACGCGCTGCGCCCGGGTCTGGATCGAAGAACACGCCCGCGCCGGCATTGCGTCGTGCCTGAAGCACTTCCCGGGGCACGGCTCAGCCGCGGGTGATTCGCATACCGGGCTCGTGGACATCACGGGCAGGGCTTCGCGAGAGCAGGAGCTGGCGCCATTTCGCGAGCTTGCATCTGACCCCGGTGTGATGCTGATGACCGGGCACCTGCTCGATCAACGGGTCGACAGCGCGTTGCCCGCGAGCCTGTCGGCGGCCCACACCAACGGCGCACTCCGGCAGGGGTTGGGTTACGAGGGCGTCGTCGTCGCCGATTCGATCGACATGGGCGCGATCGCATCACGGTGGTCGCCCGGTGAGGCCGCGGCTCTGGCGTTCGGCGCCGGCGCGGACTTCGTGATGGACGGCGTCAACGCGCCCGGGGACGTTCGGCGTTGCCCGGCGGACTCGATGTCGGAGGCGATCGCGGTGGCGATCGAGTCGGGGCGCTTCGCAGATGGGGCTGGGCGGCTGCGAGACTCGGCAGAGCGAATCGAAAGATTGCTGCGAGCGATCGGCCGGTGGTGATCAGGCGCCGCTGCCGTCGAACCGCAGGAAGCCGATGCGGACCTCGAAATCACCGAAAGGCTGAGGCGTCGCGTTGAGGGCGTTGTTGCGGAGCGAGACCACCTCGCCGTCGGCAAAGTAGGAGATCGAGCCGAGTTGGTTCGCCCCGACGCCAAAGTCGTGCCCGCGGTTGCCGGAATCGACCTCGCCGAGGACGACACTGCCGATCTCGGAGGCGACGATGTAGGAGTCGGTAAAGTTTGCCGGTCCGTTGCGGCGCCCGCTGATCGTGACGGAGTTGATCGACGAGAAGCTGTCGACATCGGACGGCATCGGGAAATCAGCCCTCGGGATGTTGTTGCTCACCCCGATGATCGAGTTGTGCATGGCCTTGGCCTGGATATCGCCGACACGGAAGGCCGCCCGGAGCTCGACATCGCTCATCTCACCACCGATGATCAGGCTCCGCAGGGCGAAGGTTCCGAAGAAATCGGGCTGCTGCGAGAAGAACAGGTCCGACCGGAACACGTCGCCGGTGATGTGGATCTGGTTGGCCCGGGTGGTGTTGAGGTCGGCGCGGAAATCGCCGTTGACTGTAAACCGGTTCAGCACGTTGATCGCCACATTACCCCGGATCCAGTCGCCGGTGATGATCGACCCCGCGAAGCTCTGAACCCGCAGGTCGAAGCGGTCCAGGTCTCCGGCGCTGAGCTTGTCAACGGAACCGTTGAACACCATCGCCGCGTCCATGGCGTCGCGGAGCTTGATCGATTTGACGTCCCCGGTGACCGTCCACTGCCCGCCGGTGATCGCGCTGTTGATCGTGATGTTCTTCGAGACAACGCCCGACGTGACGCCGGTCCCGAGCAGCGTGAGGTCCGCCGAGAAGACCTCGTTGGCGCCGGTGACCTTGATGGTTCTGATCGTCGACGCCGAGAGCAGGCCGCCCGCCCAGCCCTTGGCGGTGAGCGTCTTGACATCGCGCGCGATCCGGAACTCGGTCTCGCTCACGCGCCCGAGCTTGATCGAGCGAACGGCGTCGGCCGAGGCCGTCGTGATCGAGGAATCGCGCACGTCGCCGAGCTTGATCGATCTGATTGATCCGGTGGTGTTGATGGTCACGCCATCGGTGTCCCCCTTGACCGAAACAGGCCCGATGTCGCCGCCGACCTCGAACGTGGACCCGAAGAGGCCGCCGGTGGCGATCAGTTTTCCGAGCGTCGGGTCGTCCGCGCTAACGGCGCCGGCCAGCGTGACATCAACATTGAACGCGCCCCCGATCCGAAGGTTGCCGATCGACGGCGCGTTCAGCGAGCCGTTGTCGCCGGACGCCGTCCAGTCGTTGACGCGGAGGCTCTTGATCGGGACCGCCGTGTCGAGGTTGGTGTCCGAGGCGTCGCCGAACTGAACGTTGAGCGTCGCGGCCGGATCGGGCGCCGCGCCGATGCGGATATCCGAACCCGACACGCGTCCCTTGAGTGTCAGTTTCGACAGGCCGCCCGGGATAAGAATGTCGCCGGCGATGTCGCCCGAGGAGGACAGCGAGCTGACCTGCCCCGCGTTGACGAGCACCGCGGTCTGATCGTCAAAAACGCCGTCGGCGTCGATGTCATCGGCCAGCAGCACGCCGCCGAGATTGAGCCCGTTGAGGTTGAAGCCGGTGATGTCGCCCTTGAGGCTGACCTTCCCGACGGCCGCGTTGGAGAAGATGAACGCGATGCTCGAGTCGGCGCCGGCGTCCTTGATCGTCCCCACCCGGTTCGCGTTGCCGATGACGATCCCGAGCGACCCCGCGGGCAGGTCCCCGACGACGGTGATCGACGACACCCGGTTGCCGCTGAACTTCACGCTCAGGGCGTTATCCAGCTCGTCCCGTCCGATCCCGCCCAGGTCGTACACCGTCACGAAGACGTCACGGTTGGACTGATACACAAACGAATCCGCCTGGATCTGCTCGGGCGGCGTCGCCGAGAGCTCTTGCAGCACCGCGACACGTTCGACCGAGACGGTCAGCGCCGGTGTCACCGCGCCCGGGTTGCCGTTGAGCGCATCGATATCGGTCACCGGAAGATCGGTGAGCGCGCCGTTGATGCCCGAGGCGTCGACCGTCTGCTGGGAGGCGATGAGGTCCATCACATCGAGCCCGGCCTGACCGACGATCTCGCCAAAGACGGTGAACCCGCCGTTCTGGTTGTCCAGGTTCGATGAGTTATCGCCAAGATTGAAGAACCACTGGGATGTCGCCGAGTTCGGGTCGTTGCCGAGCTTCGCGAAGGCGATCGTGCCCCGCAGGTTCGAGATCCCCGGCTCGTTCTGGACCGCCGGATCGACATCGACGCGGTCGAACCCGAGCTCGTTATTGAACCCGCCGCCCTGAAAAATGAAATCCATGACCGAGCGGTGCACGATCGTGTTGTCGTACCGCCCCGAGTTCGCGTAGTTCAGAAAGTTCGTCACCGAGAGCGGCGTCTCGGCGGTGAACAGCTCGAAGTCGATGTCGCCGAGGTTCGTGGTCATCCGCGCGATCCGGGTCGGCGCGGTCTTCGTGTAAAACAGCAGGTCGCCCCCGGTCAGCCCGTCGCCGGACGCGACGCCGGCGCCGTTGAACTCGCCGTCGAGCAGCGAACCGTTGACGCCACGGACGATCGACGCGTCGAGCCGGACGCCGTAGCGGACACCGGCCTCAAGGTCAGCCAGGATGGTCAGGGCGCCCGTGCCCGCGTCGTACGTGACGTCCCTCGCTTCGATCACGTCATCGAATGTTCCGAAGAGATTGTCGGCGCCCGCGGTGAAGACCTGCACGCTCGTCTCGTTGAGCGTGTCGCTGTCGAGCTCGCCGCAGACCTCCATGGTGATCATGCCACGGTTATCAGCGACGATGTCCTGGATGATCGGCGGGCCCGTGACGCTGAACAGGATGCGGGGCTCGAGCGGCTCGAAATGCGATGGCGCGGATCTGCCGTCCCCCCGGCTCAGGCGGGCGGCGGCGGCAGAGATGCGATGGCTCAGGCGTCTCGGCATGTGGTTCGAGTCTCCGAGTTCGGATCGGGGTGGAAGATTGTCCGGATTGGGCGATGAAGACCTGCTCGGCTCCCGGGAGAGCCTTTGATAGATTGTGCCCCACCAGCTTGTCCGTGCATGGAGTGATCCGGCAATGACCCAAGACGCCGCTTCATGACGCCGGGTGTAACGGCTGGTTCAGTCGGATGGGGGGATTCCCGGCGCCCGCTATTATACGCACCGTCACGAATAATGTTCCGCGGACGGTTTCCGGACGTCCGCAGGGACACCCCCGGCAACACCCACCGCAGGATTCGTGGGCCCCATCACTGGCAGTCGGTGCGGCCAAACTCGGCGATGAGCAAGCCGAGGTCGGCGGTGTCAACCAGGCCATCGCCGTTGATATCCCCGAAGGGATCGCTCGTCCCGAAAAGGCCGATCAGCCCGCCGAGGTCCGCGGTGTTCACCGCGCCGTCGCCGGTGATGTCGGCGACGCACGGCCCGGGCGGGGTCATGTTGAACGCCTCGACCACGGCGTCGTGGGCCTGGACCAGCCCGTTGCCGAACGTGGTGTCGTACCCGGGGGCGCCCAGGTCGCGGGCGGTGGTCCGGAGGATCGACTCGACCTCCGACGCGGTCAGCGACGGGGTCATCGAGAGCACCAGCGCGGCGACGCCGGCGGTGTACGGGGAGGCGAACGACGTCCCCGAGATCAGGTGATAGTCCGTGCTGTTGTAGCCGTCAGCGCCGGTGCGGTCGGTCGTCTCGATGCTGTGCCCGGGCGCCATAAACGCCAGTCCGTTCCCGAAGTTGCTGAACGAGGAGCGATCACCGTCCGAATCGATGGACCCCACCGCGTTGACCGTCGAGATGCTCGCGGGGTACCCGATCGAGCTCGCGCCGTCGTTCATCGAGGACGCAAAGTGCACCATCCCGTTGCCACGCGTGGACTGGTACGTGGACTGGATCGCGCTGGAGACAAACCCGTACCCGTTGGAGTTGTTCGTGACCCGCACACCGATCACGCTCGCCCAGTTCAGCGCGCTGACCGTCCACGATGCTTGCGAGGTCCAGCCCCCGGTGCAGTCGAGCGTCGAGATCATGCACCTGGCGCTGGCGACCCGGCAGCCCGGGGCGATGCCCGTGACGCCGATCGCGTTGTTCTTCAAGCCGGCGATGCACCCCGCAACGGCCGTTCCGTGGCGATCGCAGTTGTTGACCGGCCCGCCCGAGACGCTCGCGTCGCTCGTGAAATCGTTTCCCGGACGCTGGTTGATGTCGGGATGATCCTGCTGCACGCCGTTATCAATGACCATCACGAGGATCGAGCTGTCGCCCTCTTCCAGGTCCCATGCCGTCAGAGCCTGCATGTCCATCCCGGGCGCACCACCAAACTGCCCGGTGTTGTCGAGGCCCCAGAGCGAGGAGAACAGCGCATCGTTCGGGGGGGCCTGCGCCGAGCGGCCGGTGAAGATGACATCCGGCTCGGCGAAGATCACGTCATCACGCACCGCCAGACGGTTCGCCGCGTCGAGCACCTCGAATCCGGATCGCGAAAGGCTCCGGACGCGGTAGGCGTTCTCGAGCCCGCCGAACGAGTGCTCCTCGATGAGCCCGACGCCCAGATCCGCGAGTGTCTGCTCGGCGTCGGCGGGGCTGACGCCCTGGTCAAACCGCACCAGGATCTCGGGTGTGATAATCACGGGCCCGCCGTCGGCGCCGACAAAGACCGGCGACGCGAAGGTGACCGACGGGTCCGCCGAGAGATCGTCGGTCATCTGACGGATATCCGCCGCGGCGCGCTGGGTTGGATCAAGATGCCCGATCGACCAGCCCTCGATGGGCCACGCCTCGACCGCGTCGGACGCGACGCCGGCGATGCGGGACAACGGCTCGGCGATGCCCGCGCGAGTCACCTGCCCGGATCGCAGGACCGCGACCTGCCGCGGGTCCAGCTCCATCGCCACGGGCGTGTCGAACAGGTAGTAGTAGTGCTCGGGCAGCGCCGGTGATGGTTGGGCGGGCGAGGCGGTGACCTGGGCCGCCTGAATCACTGCGCCACCGCTGCAAAGCGCGAGCGCCCCGAGGCAGCACAACAGCTTGATGGATCGGGTTTTTCGCACGGAGACGCAGCCCCTCCCGTGGCGTGAGTCGTTGATTCTGGTGGCGCAGGGTGAACCGAACTGGCAAGGCGATCGACACCAGAGCCTACAACGGCATTGATCGGTGTCGAGCGATATTTACCGAGTTATCACGGACGTAACCACCTCATCCGCTCGTCCCGAAGGCTGCGATCAGGATGCCCAGATCGGCCGTGTCCACCGCGCCGTCACCGTTGAGGTCCCCGACCGTGCCGGCCGAACCGAACGCACCGATCAGGATGCCGAGGTCGGCCGTGTCCACCACGCCATCGCCGTTGATATCGGACGGCAGCCCCGGTGCGCACTGCGTGACGAGGATCGCAAAGTCATCCACAGCGGCCTCGACGATTGACCCTGTCCCGGTGTCGCTCGCGATAAACCGGACCCGCATCGTCGAGGTGGGCGCCGGCGAGCCCGTGAGCGGGAAGGACCGTGTCTCCCAGCCGGCGGTGCTCGCGGTGAGCGTCTCGACCTCGAACCAGGTCAGTCCGTCGTCGTTGGAGATCTCGACAAGCATCGCATCATCGATCGCGTTGTTCGCGTCGTTGGAATACCAGATGGAGTATTGGAGCGTCGCCACTCCGGCGCCCGAGGCGTCGATCAGCGGAGACGTCAGCGTCGTGAACCCGTTATCGACATCGTTGGCGCCGATGTTCGTGTTGTTGCTCGGTTGCTGGCCCGTGATGAAGCACAGCGTGCCCGGGGCCGCGGTGTTGTCGGTTTCGGGCTGCACCTGCGCACCCGAGGGGGAGATCGTGCCAGCCGGCTCGACCCGCTCCCAGATCCCGGTTGTGGCGGTGTCACCGGGAGAGCCGCCGGTCCAGCCCTGCTCGGTCTCGAAGGCGTCCTCGATCAGCGGGACGATCTGGTCCGCGTACACCGCCGTAAACGGCGACGTCGGCGCCCCGACGATTGGTGAAGCAAACGGGCTGATGACCGCCAGCCCCGCGGCGGTCGACGCGGTGAAATAGAACTCGATCGTGTCCCCGCATGCCCCCGACGGGAACTGAACCTCGTAGAGCCCGCCGCCGAGCGCGGTGGCCGGGGCAGAGACAAACGTATGACCCGTATCCCTCGAAAGAGCCGCCGGCGGCAGCGTCGTGTCGGCGTAATGGAACGTGACACTGGCCGGATCGACGGCGCCGAGGGTGTCGTTGATCTGGAACGAGAACGTCAGCCCGGCGGGCGGGATCACGTCGGGCAGGGGGGTCGGGAAGGCGTATTCGAAGGGGACGCCCCCCTGGATCGCGTACGTCGGGTCGGTGATGAACAGACCGCGGTTGATGTCGCTGATGATCACGAGCCCCGAGTCAAAGAACGGGTACGCCGTCCAGGCCCCGTTGAAATCGGCGGCGTCATCACCGGGGTAGGTGTCGAGAAACCCGACCTCGGGGGGATTGATCCCGTTCGTGTTGGCGTCGAAGATCCGCATCCCCGAACGGTAGTTGGCCTCGTACACGAAACCGTCCTTGACGTAGATGTTGTGATCGATCGACGGGAGCCCGGTCGAGTACGTCCCGACCAGCTGCGGGTTGGACAGGTTCGTGCAGTCGAAGACGCGCGTCAGCGTCGTCGGCGTCAGCCCGTCGAGCTCATCGAGCTCATCACCCTGGTACAGCAGGTTGGTCGCCGGATCGAACCAGCCCTGGTGCGAATAGGAAATCCCGCTGTAGGTCGTCCGCGAGAGCCGGACCGTGCTGGCCGGGTTCGTGATGTCCACGATGTCGATGCCCCGACCCTCGACAAAGCAGAACGCGATGGACTTGCCCGCGTTGGGCCCGCTGGTGAAGATGTACACCTGCGCATCGTGGACGTACGACTGGCTGTAAGCGCCCAGGAACTGCGGGTTGAGCGGGTCGGCGACATCAAAGATCATCAGCCCGCCGGCCGAGAGCTGCGTGCTGCCGGCCCGGGCGCCGCAGAAGTACAGACGCTGCCCGAGGTTGTCGACGATGACGTTGTGGGCGCGCGTGATGCCGGTGTCGGTGATGACCCCGACCAACGGCGCCGATCCGGCGTCGACGTTCGTCAGGTCGATGATCTGGATCTGCCCGCCGGCGAGCTCGGTTGTGACATACGCGTAGTCGTTGATGACCTTGACGTCGGCCCAGAGGTTCGAGGGGTGCGAGATCGTGTTGATGATGACCGGGTTGGCCGGGTCCGTGATCTCGACAACCGCGAGCGCCTGGTTGAGCCCCATCAGGGCGTACTCACGACCGCTGGCCGAGGTGTAGCCCCAGCAATCGGCGCCCTCGCCAAAGGACGACGGGCCGAACTCCAGGAGGTTGATCTGCGAGATCAGCACCACGTTGCTCGCGGCGAACGAGCCGCCCGCGCCGTCCGGGCCCGGATCCGTATTAATGATGACCCCCTCATGGGCGGACAAAGACGCGGCGCCGGCGAGGGCGATCGCCGAGGCGACAATGGTGAGAAATCGGTTCGTGGGCATCGATGAATCCTGAGTAAGGGAACAACCGGACCGGGCAGACTCAAATATAACGACGACTCGGATCACACGACCAAGGAAAACCCCGGATCGGCGACAACTTTCGCCACCAACGCCCCGGTATGCGAGATTCCACCCCGTCAAGGGCCTCTCTGGGCGGATCGGCGCCAGGACACCTGCAATCAGCGCACAAAAAACCCGCCACCACGGATGGGGCGGGCCTTGGGGATCGAATGTGGTGTCGCCCGGAGGCTCAGGCCGAGGTCTCGCCGACCGTCCAGCGGAGGAAGGCGACGATCGACGCACCGGCCGGGAGCAGCTCCTTGATCTTCTTGTCAGGATCCTTGACAAAGGGCTGCTCAAGCAGCGCGACGCCCTCGAAGAACTTGCGCATCTTGCCCTCGACCATCTTCTCGGCGATCTCCTTGGGCTTGCCCGACTCCATCGCCGTTTCGAGCGCGAACTTCTTCTCCTTCTCGACAACATCAGCGGGGATGTCGTCGGCGCTGACGCCCAACGGCCTCGGGTGGGCGGCCGTGATGTGCATGCAGATGTCGCGGAGGGTGTCCTCGTTGACATTGCCCTCGGCCTGGATCAGCACGCCGGTCTTGCCGTCGTGGTGGATGTACGAGCCGAACATGGTGTCGCCGCCGCCCTCGAGCTTGTGGCCCCTGGCGTACGAGGCGTTCTCGCCGGTGGTGATGCGGACATCGTCGACGATCGCCTTCATCTCGTCGCTCAGCGCCGCATCGCCCGCGTTGCCCTTGAGGACAAGCCCGGCGAGCTTCTTCGTGGACTCGATGAACTCCTCGTTCTTGGCGGTGAAATCGGTCTCGGTGATGAACTCAACAATCGAGGCGGCTCTGCCGTCATCGCTGATCTCGATCGCGATGGCGCCCTCGCCGGCGGCACGGTCCGTGCGCGCCTCCATCTTGCCCTTGAGTTTCTTGCGCAGCGCCTCTTCAGCGGCTTCGACGTCGCCGCCGGACTCGGCGAGCGCTTTCTTGCAGTCCATCATGCCCAGGCCGGTCCGGGCCCGGAGGGTCATGACGTCCTTGGCGTTGATCTGCACGGTTGATCCTTCCATGATGCTGTTCCTTCCGCGGGACGTTCGAGGTTGGTGCTTCGATCGACGCCACCCCGGCGCGGGATGTCGTCATCGTTCGGGTTCTGGTTGAACAACCGCCGCGTTGGCGGAGTCACGAAGATTCAGTTGACGGTTTCGGCGGGCTTTTCGCCCGCGGCGACCGGCTCGGTGTTGACAGGCGCCGGGGCGTCCGCCGAGTACTGCGACCGGCTCGAGCGGCGCCGGCCGGACCCCGACGAGCCCTCCGCGTCCTCGCCCTTGTCGGCCTTCTGCGTCCGTCCCTGCTTGCCCTCGGAGATCGCCGAGCACAGCTCGCGAACGATCAGGTCGATGGCCCGCATCGAGTCGTCGTTGCCCGGGATCGGGATGTCCACGAGGTCCGGGTCGCCGTCGGTGTCGATCAGGCCGATCGTCGGGATGCCCAGCTTCTTCGCCTCCGCCAGCGCGTTGAGCTCGCGGCGGATGTCGATGATGACCAGCGCCCCGGGCATCTTGGACATGTTCCGGATGCCGTCGAGGTTCCGCTTGATCTTGCGCATCTCACGCCGCAGCATCGACTCCATCTTCTTCGAGTAGCTCTCGAAGTTGTCGGCTGCCTCGATCGCCTCGAGCTCTTCGAGCCTCTTGAGGCGGGAGCGGATCGTGCGGAAGTTGGTCAGCGTCCCGCCCAGCCAGCGCTCGGTCGCGTTGTGCATCTGCACCGCGCCGACGCGCTCGATCAGGATCGGCCTCGCCTGACGCTTGGTCCCGACGAAACAGACATCCTTGCCCCCGGCGACGGTCCGCGCGAGGAACTTCTTGGCCAGGAGCAGACCCTTGATGGTCTCCTTGATGTCGATGATGTGAATCCCGTTGCGCTTGCCGTAGATGTAGCGCCCCATCTTCGGGTTCCAGCCGCTGGTGCGCTGGCCGAAGTGGATGCCGGATTCGATCAGTTCCTCGACGAGGGTGGGCTTGTTGTCGGCCATTGCTGGCGGTCTCCAAAGGCAGCCAAGCCGGCGGGGGCGGATCGGTTGTCGGCCCGCGGCACAGCAGCCACGACGCCGACTCGCGGTCCCGCGAGGGCTCGCTTGTGTTTGGGCTTGGGAGGCCCGGTTGGTAATGAATCCCGGAACGGGTTTCGGCTGCTTCTCGGGAGAATCCGACAGACAGCGGCGCCCGCCGATACGGACGCTCAAGTAGTGTAGCGACGGACAGAGCCCGGACAAGGATCGGATCGTGGATCGGCCGGCTTGACGCCCCGGTGAACCCGGATCACCCGCACAGCGGGTCGGGCACCGTCAGACCCCCGGGTCCCAACCCGCGCCAGGGCTCGAATACCCGCTTGTTCAGGGCATGTTTCCAGCCGAAACCCCCATCAGAATCAGGCCGGCGTAGGCGAGAATAAACAGGAGCCCAAGCCCGAAGGAGACCCAGCACCAGGTCGCCGCGGTTCTGGCGGCCTGCCGGGCCGCTGGGAAATCGCCCGAGCCGTTCTTGCCTATCGCGATGGCCGAGAAGACGATCGCCGGGATCCCGCTGAGCTGGCAACAGAAAATCGTCACCAGGATGGACCAGACCAGGTGCGTCGGCGCCTCTTCCCCGCCTTGCAGCATCACATCACCCGGGGCGTCGACGCGCTGGAGCGTCACACCGCAGGTCACACACTTAAAGGCGTTGTCGTCGTTCTGGTTCCCGCAATGGGCGCAGTAGATCATGGTTGACCCTTTTCTGGCGATGGCTCCGGCTTCAAAGTCACTTGGCGGCGCCGACGGCGGCGAAGATCAGAATAACCACTAGAAAGTACCCGATCGCGAGCGTGCCGATCGCGCCCCCGACAATCCCGGTGACGATGCGGATCTTGCCGTAATGCCGCGGGTTGCGCCGGAGATCCCGGATCGTCATCGCCGAACAGAGAATCGCAAACGGCCCCAGCGGCCACACGAGAACCGAAAACAACCCGAGATACCCCGCAAAGACACCCCAGAGCGAGACATTCACCGGGAGAAAATGCCCCAGTGTTTCATTGGTTTCCTGGGTGACCGCCCCGGCGGTTCGTGGGAGCCCGGAGCCGCACGCGCCGCATTGAACCGCCGCCGATGGTTGCATGGCGCCGCATGTCGGGCAATACATGGATGAACTCTCCCTGGAGGGCCGGGACGACGTGCCTGCCCGGGAGCATAAGATTCTCAGGAGATGCACGCAATCGAGCAGGAATCCAGATCGGCGCCGAGGGCCGCCGCGAGAAAACAGATCTTCTACGCCCTCGTGCTCATCGCGCTGACGGCCGCCGCGGTCGTGCTCAAGCTCCGCCACCCGAGCGATCTGCACGGGCTGGCGCCGTGCCCGTCGATCTCGCTGCTGGGCGTGACCTGTCCGGGCTGCGGCTCATTGCGCGCGACGCATCTGCTGCTCAATGGCGACATCGCCGGCGCGTGGCGGCACAACCCCGCGCTGTTCATCCTCGGTTTCCCGGCGTTCGCGCTGCTCGTGCTCGAATGTATTCTCGGCGCCCTGGGCCGGCGCCCGCTGATGATCCACCGCCACGCGCCGGGCTGGCTCGGATGGGCGGTGCTGATCGCGGTCCTGCTCTACTTTGGCGGCAGGAACATCCCGGCATGGTCATGGCTCCGCCCGCCGGTGATTCACCAGCCCGCCCAGGACTGAATCACCCCGGCGAGCAACGCGCACGACGTGCCACGCGATCTTTTTGGTATCCTCCCGGCACTATGGTCAACAAAGCCTTCGATTCCCCCAAATCCGTCATGGACAAGCTCGTCGACGACGGCGTCGTCCGCGATGGCATGACCATCATGGCCGGCGGCTTCGGCCTGTGCGGCATCCCCGAGCAGCTCATCATCGCGCTGCGCGACACGGGCGTGAAGGACATCACCGCCATCAGCAACAACGCCGGCGTTGATGACTGGGGCCTCGGGCTGCTCCTCGAGACGAGACAGATCAGAAAGATGGTCTCCAGCTATGTGGGCGAGAACGAGGAGTTCGCCCGGCAGTTCCTCGCCAAGGAGCTCGAGGTCGAGTTCAACCCGCAGGGCACCCTTGCCGAACGCATCCGCGCCGGCGGCGCCGGGATCCCCGCCTTCTTCACCGCCACCGGCGTCGGGACGATCATCGCTGACGGCAAGGAGACGCGAGAGTTCAACGGCCGCGAGTACGTCATGGAGACCTGGCTCAAGGCGGACCTGGCGATGGTCAACGCGGAGGTCGCTGACGAGGCAGGCAACCTCCGCTACCACAAGACGGCGCGGAACTTCAACCCGATGATGGCCCAGGCCGGCGCCGTCACCATCGCCGAGGTCGACAAGATCGTCTCGATCGGCGAGATCGACCCCGACTCGGTCCACACCGTCGGGGCCTACATCGACGGGATCGTTGTCACCAAGAGCGAGAAGCGCATCGAGCAGCGGACCGTCCGGGAGGGAGCGTGACCATGGCGCTAACCAGAGATGAAATCACCAAACGGGCGGCCAAAGAGCTGCAAGACGGCCACATCGTCAACCTCGGCATCGGGATGCCCACACTCGTCGCCAACCACATCCCTCCCGGGATGGAGATCTGGCTCCAATCCGAGAACGGCCTGCTCGGCATCGGCCCCTTCCCGACCGAAGACAACATCGACCCCGACCTCATCAACGCCGGCAAACAGACGATCACCGCGGTCCCGGGCGCCGCGTACTTTTCATCGAGCGAGAGCTTCGAGATGATCCGGGGCGGCCACGTCCAGCTCGCGATCCTCGGCGCCATGCAGCTCAGCCAGGAGGGCGATATCGCCAACTGGATGATCCCCGGCAAGATGATCAAAGGGATGGGCGGCGCCATGGACCTCGTCGCCGGCGTCAAGAAGGTCGTCGTCGCGATGGAGCACGTCACGAAGAAGGGCGACGCGAAGATCCTCAAGGAATGCACGCTCCCGCTCACCGGCAAGCGCTGCATCCACATGGTCATCACCGACCTGTGCGTGCTCGAGATGGACGACGAAAAACAACGCTTCCGCCTGACCGAGCTGGCGCCGGGCGTGACGGTGGATGAGGTGCTTGAAAAGACAGAGGCGGAGATTCTGACGGATGTCGAGGCGGAAGCGATTTGTGTCTGACGCACAAAGCGAGCCGGGGCGTCCCCGCCCCGGATACTCGAAACGTCCCCTAAACTCCATCATCGAAATCTAGAATGCAATGACTGCCTGGCACATCACATTCGGAACGTACGGAGCCCGCCTACACGGCGCTCTCAAACCGACAGTGGACCGCCAGCACAACAGAATGGGTCAACCCTTTCTGGGCGTTGATGTCGCAAGGGAATCCTGCGAACGATCACAGATGAACAGCCCCTCGGTGTTGTTGACTCTTGACCAACGACTGTTTATTCAGAACTCCATCCAACCAATCTGCGAGCGCGGTGGCTGGACGCTGGTCACCAGCGCTGCGGCGCCCAACCACGTTCACACATTGATCGAATCGACCACTTCCGTTCACGGGAAGCAGATTCGGGCGATTGTCAAACGCTGGCTCACACAAGCGCTGAACGAGCACTGGACTCCAAGTGTGCGATGGTGGGCGGAGGGTGGCTCGACAAAGCCGGTGAAGGATCGTGCGTACCTTGATGCTGCGATCGCCTATATCAATAGGCAGCGGGCGGTTGGGGTTGTTTCTGGTATCCGGGGCGGGGACGCCCCGGCTCGCTCAATGGAATAACATCACCCCATGCCCAACCACTGGTTCGACGCCCATCTCGACCTCGCCTGTCTCGCCGTCAACAAGCGGGATATGACCAGCGACAACCTCGCCACCTGCGGCGGCCCCTGGCTCCCCGCGTCGGTCACGCTGCCATCGCTCCAAGCGGGAGGCGTCGTCGCGTGCCTGGGGACCATCTTCACCGATCTCGGTGGCGACGGGCCCGAGGGCTACCCCGGTGGCGACGCCGAGGCCGCCTACAAGCGCGGGCGGGCGCAGCTCGAGGTTTACCGCGACTGGCAGGAGCGGGGCCTGATTACGCTCGGGCTGCGCCAGGCGCTGCGCATCGACGCCGGCGTCGGGGCCGTGCGTGGCGGTATGGGCGCCGCCGAGGTGGTCAGCGAATCCTCGGCCAAACGCATGGCCAACACCGGCAAACTCCACATCGGCATCCTCGTCGAGTGCGCCGACCCGATCCGAACGCCCGACGAACTCGCCTGGTGGGTCGAGGCGGGCGTAGTCGCCGTCGGCATGTCCTGGGGCAACGGCTCGCGGTATTCCGGCGGCAACGCGCAGACGAGTGGGGGGAGCGTCGGCATCACCGACATCGGTAAAGACTTCATCGCCGCGATGGACGAGCGGGGGGTCATCCACGACTGCTCGCACCTGAACCAGCGTTCCACCGACGATCTGCTCTCGCTCACCGATCGTCCGGTGATGGCCTCGCACTCGAACGTCCGCGCCCTCGTCGACCCGGCCAACGAACGGCACCTCGCCGATGCAACCATCACCGAGATCGGCGATCGCGGCGGCATGGTCGGCGTCAATCTCGTCTCCAACTTCATCGAACCCGACGTGACGCGAGACCCGCCCACCCGGGCGCGGCTCTCGAAACTGCTCGACCACATCGACCGCATCGCCGAGCTCATGGGCCGGCGCGACCGGGTCGGCCTCGGCTCGGACATGGACGGCGGCTTCAGCGCCGACTGGCTGCCGCAGGGCATCAACACCCCCAGCGACCTGACCATCATCACCGACGGCCTGCAGGATCGCGGCTGGACCGAGGAAGAAACCGAGGGGTTCCGCTTCGGCAACTGGGCGCACTTCATCGCCAACAACGCGCCATCCCGCGCCACGACCTAGGCTCTGTCAGGTCGTGCTCTTCGCATGACAAATCCGCTTTGAAAAACACGAAATCTCAATGTTTCGCTTCGGCTACAGGCGCCCGGGGCGTCTCCGCCATCGCCAGCTTCGACAGGAACTCCATCTGATACCGGTTCCGGTACCGCTCCCCCTTCGCGTCCTTGTACTTGTTCCGCAGCTTCTTCTCGATCGCCTTGATCCGTGTCCCGGGGTACGGGTGCGTGCTCATCCACTCCGGCTGCCGAGCCCCCCCAGACGACTTGGCGAGCACCTGCATGACACCCAGCTGCCCCGCCGGGTCGTACCCCGCGCGGGTCATGTACCGCATCCCGAGCTTGTCCGCCTCCAGCTCCTCGTCGCGCCCGAACTTGAGCAGGAATCCCTGCCCCCCGGCGCCGACGAGCATCGGCGCCCCGATCCGAACCCAGTCCCGGTCATCATCCTTCGTCGCGATCCCCACAAGCACCGCGGCGCCGGCGGCGACGGATTGCGAGGTGACCCGTTTGTCCGCGTGCTCGGCCGTCACATGGCCGATCTCGTGCCCCAGAACACCGGCCATCTCCGCCTCGTCGTCAAGCTTCTCGGCAAGCCCGCGCGTGATGAACACCTTCCCGCCCGGCAGCGCAAAGGCGTTGATCACATCCGAGTCAAGCAGCGTGAACTCCCACGGCAGATCGGCGTAATCGCCCTCGACGTACGGGACCATCGACATGCCCACCCGTCGAACATACGCCTGGAGCGAGGCATCGGGGACCGGGCCGCCGTACTGCTGGGCAAGCTCGGGGGCCGCGGCCTTGCCCATGTCGATCTCCTGCTGTCGCGAGAGCGTGTTGAACTGCCGGTGGCCGGTCGCCGCGTTGGTCGTGCAGCCGATCAGCGGCCCGGTCAGGATCAGCAACACGAGGGGCACGAGAAGGACGCGGAGGTGGTGGCGTGTCATGCCGGTATTGTCTGAACAGTCAGCCACGAGGTCCAGTCCCGACCTCCGATGGCTACGATGCCCGCATGTCGGCGCCCATGACAAGACCGGAGCACACCCACATCGACCCGGAATCCGGCCCCTCATGCGGATGGTCCGACTCCGACCTCCAGAGCGACCCGCACGCCGATACCGAGAAGGCGGCCAAGGTGCAGGCCATGTTCGGCGCCATCGCCGGCAAATACGACCTCAACAACCGACTCCACTCGTTCGGACGCGATCAGGCGTGGCGACGAACCACCGTCCGCCTGCTCGATCTCAAGCCGACCGACGCCGCCCTCGACGTCGCCTGCGGCACCGGGGACCTGACGCGCGCCTTGCAAGCCGGCGGCGCCGCCAGCGTCGTGGGTGTCGATTTCACTCCTGAAATGCTCGATGTCGCACGAGCCCGGCAAGACGGACTGACCTACCTCGAGGGCGACGCGATGGCCCTGCCCTTCAAGGACGCTTCCTTCGACGCCGTCACCATCGCCTTCGGGCTTCGCAATGTGCAGGACCCGGCCAAGGCGGTGGGGGAGTTCTTCCGCGTGCTCAGACCCGGGGGTCGCCTGGCGATTCTCGAGTTCGACCGCCCGAGCCCCGCGCCGATCGCCTGGCTCAACGATCTCTATTGCAAACGGATCATGCCCATCACCGCGACGCTGATAGCACGCGACAAGACCGGCGCGTACAAGTACCTGCCCCGTTCCATCGAGACATTCCTCGACCGCCCCGCGGTGCGCTCGCTGCTGGTAAACGCCGGCTTCGAAATCCAGACGCAGCGTCGCCTCACCTTTGGCGTCTGCGTCTGCCACGTCGGGATCAAGGCGCCGGGATCGTCATCTCGCTAGCCTGCCCCGATGCCGTCAACGCCCGAACAGGAAACACGATCCGCGCTGTGCGTCCTGGCCAGCGGCTCGCGCGGCAACTGCTCGGCGCTGGTGACAACGTTCGATGACGGTCGCCGGGATGTCGTCCTCTTCGATCTCGGCCTCTCACCACGGCGGACCAGGAACACGCTCGAAGCAATCGGCGTCTCGATCGACGACGTGCGCGCAGCGGTCGTCACACACCTGGATTCGGACCACTGCAACGCCGGCTGGGCGAAGGGCCGGGGGGATTCGTTCCCGCTGTTTCTCCACGAACGCCACATAGGCCGGGCCGAGCGGGGCGGGTTCCTTCGATCCCGCGCCGACCGCTTCGATGACAAATCATTCGCCGTGACCGACCACGTGCGCATCAGCGCGACCCTGATGTCCCACGACTCGCTCGGCGTCGCGGCGTTCCACGTGGAACTGTCAGGCGGCGCCACGCTCGGATACGCCACCGACCTGGGACACGCCACGCCGGGGCTCGCCGAGCACCTCGCCGGGGTTGATGTGCTGGCGATCGAATCGAACTACTGCCCGTACCTCCAGAAGACCTCGCAGCGTCCGCCCTGGCTGAAGCAGCGGATCATGGGCGGGGCCGGGCACCTGAGCAACGCGCAGAGCGCCGATCTGGTGCGCGCCATCGCGCCGGGCAGGCGGGTTGTTCTGCTGCATCTTTCGCAGGAATGCAACCGCCCCGAAATCGCGCTGCGCGCGCACGATGCCGGCGCCTACGAGATCACGGTCAGCGGACAGGACGAGCCAACAGATTGGATCGAGATCGAGCCGTCGGCCGCAGCCGGGGGCACACCCCGCGTCGAACTGCCGGGCCACAAACAGCACGCGCTCTTTGGATCGAACTAATCGAACTCCACGACCGGGAGCGGCTCAAGGATTTTGACGGGCGTTGGCCCCGGGGTGTCGGGGGCCAGAACGCCGTTGGTGATCAGGGGCGTCAGCAGCGGCTGTCCCGGCTGGAGTGGGTCGTCCGGCCCGGTGACAAGATCGCGCACCGGCGCGCCCGTGACATCGTCGATCTGCCGGTAGCACTGCCTCGGCCCGATGACATCTGCTGATTCGCAGCCTTCGGGCAGATTCGAGTTGAGCCCCGGGCGGAAGAATGCGAGCGGCGCCCCTCGGAACAGCGCGGCACCCGGGCGGGCCGCGAAAAGATCACCGCGGAACCCGGCTTCGATCATCATCTCGGCGATTGGTAGCAGGTTCGGCGCCTCGATCCGTTCATCGATCACGCGCCATTCCGTGCCGAGCCGCTGCGCATCGGCGACGGCTTGTTGCGATTCGTGGATGAGTTCGCCGATTGAGTCCGGGATCAGCTCGCCGCTCCAGGCTTCGTGGATGACCTCGAGCTGTATGTGCAGTAGCGCCGCGGCGGCGTCGACAAGAACCGAGCGGTGGGCGCGGGGGAGTTCGTCCATCTCTCCGAGAGCCGCGATCAGGGCCTGCATGGTGATGATCGGGGACACACAGTGCCTCCATCGCGGGCCCTCGGCGCCGGCGGGCAATGCGGCCGCGGCCTGCGCGTACTCGGTCCATTTGGCGAGCATGACGGACCAGTCGAGCAGGCGTGGCGATTGATCAGACTGATGCTTGGCGGAATCTGGCGAGATGTTTGGGAAATATTCAGGCATGGCGAGGGGTTCTATCGGCGCCGGTGATCATATCCGGACATATCCCGAAATGACCATTGAAAATCGATCAGGATTCCGCAACTCTCCGATCGAGAATACGTATGATGAGGCGAGTATGACCAGATCCCAGGAACGCAAACTGATCGAGAAGGCGGCCGCCGGCGACAAGGCCGCGGCGAGCAAGCTCATCAAGACCCACCAGGGTTCCTTGTACGCGTACATCCTGCGGATGTCTGGCAGCCCCGAGATGGCCGAGGACATTGTTCAGGACGCCTTCGTCCGGGTGCTGATGCACCTGGACCGGTTTGATCCCCGGTTCCGCTTCTCGACGTGGCTGTTCACGATCGCCAAGCGGCTGTTCCTCAACGCCAACCAGAAGCTCAAGCCACACTACGACTCCGAGATCGTCAGCGGCTGGGACGGCGACGCCCAGTCGCCCAGCGCCCCGACGATTCAGGACGAGGTCGACACCAATATCCGCGGCTGTCTGCAGGTCGCGCTCGATGCGCTCAGCCCCGAGCAGCGCGACGTGATCCTGCTCTTCCACCAGCAGAGCTGGTCGATCAGTTCGATCGCCAGGCATCTCGAAATGCCAGAGGGCACCGTCAAGAGCCACCTGCACCGCGGTCGGCAGCGGATGCGCCGGCTGATCAACGAAGACCAGGGCCAGAAGCTGCGCGTTTCGGAGGTCTGGTCGTGAAGCGCCGCCGCGGCTCTCAACCCGACAACCAGAACGCATCAACGCCACACCCCAGCGTTGATGCGTACTTTGATCGCGAGCTGACGCCCGACTCGATCGAGTCGCTGCTCGGCTCGCTGGATCGGTCCCCGGGCCAGCGTCAACAGTTTGATGACACCCAGTCTTTGCTGGACGATCTCCGCACCCCGATGGCGGCGCCGGATGTCTCCGGGCGGATCCTCGGCGAGGTTGGCGATCGGCGTGGCTGGCTCTCGACGGGGCAGCGCCGGCTGGTCTCTGGCGGGCGTCTGGCGACGGCGGCATGCCTGCTGCTGGTTGTCACCGGGCTGCTGGTGGTGCGCCGGAACAACCCCGAGGTGTTTCGAGCCGCGGACAACACCGGGCCGGTGAGCGAGATCGTCGACGCGGGCGGCTCCGAAGCGGGCGCCGGCTTCCGGGCGATCGGCGAAGGCCTCCGCTCAATCGAGATCCGGTGCCAGTCCACCGTCGCGATGGCCGCGGACTCGGCCTCCTCATGCCAGTCCCGCTGCGGCATGAGCCGAATGGCGGCCGCAGCGAATCAGCAGGATTTTTCGATGCCGATTTCACCCGGTGTCGGCCAGTGGCTCGGCGCCGGCAACGTGAAGGTTGTCTTCGCAGTGTCCATCGGCGGCGCCCTCCCCAGCGGGGCCCCCATGGGGCGCGATGATGCATCCATCAACTGCTGGATGATCGACCCTGATCGGAACAAGCGGCTTCCGTCGTACGAGGCAACCTCTGCGAGCGGCCCACGCCTGATCGATGTCGCGGACTGGACAGCGATAGGCGATCGGGTCAGGTAAGCAACAATGCAAGCATTCCGTCTGAGAATCAGGACGGCGATCTGGATCGTCTGCGCGATCGCAGCGCCGATGCCCGCGGCGATGGCCGGGGCGCCGCTCGTCGAGGAACTCGCCTGGCTCCCGGGCGATGTCGATATGGCGCTGGGCGTGCGCGACATGACCAGGCTCCGATCAACACCAATCGGCGCCGGCGCCACGCAACTGATCAAGACCGGGATCCTGCTCGGGGGCGCCACCCAGAGCGAGACACTCAAGGCGTGGCGGTCGTTCTCGGAGCGGCTGGGATTCACCGAAGACCAGGCGTTCGATGCGCTGCTCGGTGAGCGGTTTTTCTACGCCAGCCGGGAGCGCGACGACGGCGAAAACGACTGGGTGATGTACAGCCGGACCACGGTCAAGACCGCCAGGCTGGTTCGTCGGAAGCTCGACGTGGCGCCGAGAGAGATCAAGCACGACCGCGTGCTGATGTCGCTCGAGGGCGGGGCGTTCCGGCTCGGGAGCCTGATCGAAAACGACGGCGCCTGGCTGATGCTGGCGCCGACTGATCGGGACGGGCTCTTCGAGCAGATCACGAGCAGCGACGGCCAGCCGGAATGGGAGAATCTCGGCTCGACGAACGCCCTTGAGAAGCTCCGCACGCTCGGTGACGGAGAGCTGTCGCTCTATATGACGCTCGACGACGGGGTTGATGAGCACCCTGCCGGCTGGCTCGGCGCGATGGCCAGGGCGCGTGGTGAATCCGTTTCGTTTGCGCTGATCTCGGACCCGGGCAAACCGCTGCCGGCGGTCGAGCCGTGGTCGACTTCCGTCTTTGACGAGCTGCGCGACGGATCGCTGCTGACGTACCTCGTGCGGATACCGACGGGCGATGATGTGAACGCGATGGGGCGGCGCAACACGGATTCGGTGTGGGAGGCGATCCGGGATCTGCTCGAGATCCCGCACCGGATACTCGGGCAGGATCTGAATCTGATCCTCGGTCATCGCCTGGCGATCGTTGCTGACGCCAAGGCGGGTGGGGGGCTGTCGCTGGGGGCCGGGATCGAGGCCTCGGATGTCCGGGCGCTGGCCGCGCCGGGTGATGCGGTCGCTCGATTTCTCGCCGGTTCGATCGACGGGATTTACAAGGCCCACGAGGCATCCTTCGAGTTCGTCGGGACGCTTCCGAGAGCGGTTCGTAAGATCACCTTCAAGCCGGATCAGGCCGGCGAGAAGCTCCCGCCCTTCGGTGACGAGATCGAGCTGACCTGGTCGTTCCGAGATTCGCCGGGCGTGGCGCCGGCGGGCTGGTGGGTGCTCGGGTCCGATGAGAGCGTCTTTGCCCGCTGCGCCGGGGCCCTGACCGAGCTCGATGAAGGCGCCCCGGGCGGCGAAACCGCTTCGTGGCTGACGCTGATCGAGGCCCACCCCGCTTCGTTCTTCAAGTCGATGCGGGCCGGCGGGGCGCGCTTCCCCGAGGCGATCGAGGGGTTGGGATCGGTTGAATCGCTCTGGATGCGGACCTGGATCGCCGATGACACCGGAGACGATCTCGTGCTGGGCGCCGGCTCGATCCGCCTGAACGAGCCGACCACTGCCCGGCGCCGGCACAAGCGCCCGGGGCAGTAAGACGATCTTCCCTTGTTGCGGGGCTACGATCGGAGCCAGCCCCGCGCCCCGCAAGGAAGAACACGACCCGATGCCCACCAGAAACCTCAGAAACGTCGCGATCATTGCGCACGTTGATCACGGCAAGACCACGCTCGTCGATCAGCTGCTGATGCAGTCGGGGATGTTCCGCTCGGCGGACCTCGAGAAGCTCGCCGGCGGCCAGCACAACCTGATCATGGACTCCAATGATCTCGAGCGCGAGCGCGGGATCACGATCCTCTCGAAGAACTGCGCCGTGACGTACATACGTCCAAGCGGTGAATCGTTCCGGATCAACATCATCGATACACCCGGTCACGCGGATTTCGGCGGCGAGGTCGAGCGTGTGCTGCGGATGGCCGACGGGTGCCTGCTGCTCGTGGACGCATTCGAGGGCCCGATGCCGCAGACACGGTTCGTGCTGAGCAAGGCGCTCGAGGCGGGGCTGCGTCCGGTGGTGGTGGTCAACAAGTGCGACCGGCCCGACGAGCGCGCCGGGGAGGTCATCGGCGAGGTCTTCGATCTGCTCGTTGAGCTGGGCGCCGATGATCACACGCTGGATTTTCCGGTCGTGTACTCGTCTGCCAAGAACGGCTGGGCGACGGAGGACCTCGCGACGCCCGGCGCTAATCTTCGGCCGATCTTTGAGGAGATCGTCACGGGCGTCCCCGCGGCCGGTGGGGACGCGCGGGCGCCATTGCAGATGCTCGTGACGACGCTCGATTCGAACAGCTATGTCGGGCGGATCGGGATCGGGCGCGTGTTCCGCGGGACGATCCGCGCCGGCGAGCAGGTGACGCTGGTCAAGCGCGACGGGACGAAGCAGAACGCGAAGATCGGCGGGCTCCAGCACTTCGAGGGGCTCGGACGTGTTGATACGGACTCGGTCTCGGCCGGTGATCTGTGCGCGGTGATCGGTGTGGAGGGCATCGACATCGGCGACACGGTGACGTGCCAGGCGTCGCCCGAGGCGCTGCCCCCGGTGACGATCGATGAGCCGACGCTGACGATGGTCTTCCGGGTCAACAACTCGCCCTTCGCCGGGCGCGAGGGCAAGTTCGTCACCAGCCGGCAGATCCGGTCGCGATTGGAGCTCGAGCTCGAGCGGAACGTCGCGCTGCGCGTCGAAGACGGCGCCGGGGCGGACGAGTTCATCGTCTCGGGCCGGGGGATGCTGCACCTGGGTGTGCTGATCGAGACGATGCGGCGCGAGGGGTTCGAGCTGAGCGTCGGCAAGCCGCAGGTGATCCTCAAGACGATCGACGGCGTGGAGTGCGAGCCGCTGGAGCGGGTCACGGTGGACTGCCCGAACGGCGCCGTCGGGGCGGTGATCGAGCTGCTGGGCTCGCGCAAGGCCGAGATGAAGCACATGGAGCAGATGGGCGCGACGACGAGACTGGAGTTTGATGCGCCGTCGCGCGGGCTGATCGGGCTGCGCAACCGGCTGCTGACGGCGACGCAGGGCGAGGCGATCCTGCACCACGTCTTTGACCGCTACGCGCCGACAGTCGGCGAGACTCCCAAGCGTCAGCAGGGGGCGCTGATCGCCACCGAGAGCGGGCGCGTTACGGCGCACGCGGCCGAGCTGCTCGCCGACCGGGGCGTGCTGATCGTCAAGCCGGGCGACGAGGTGTACGCCGGTCAGGTGGTGGGGGAGAACAACCGCGACAACGACCTGACGATCAATATCGTGCGCGAGAAGAAGCTGACGAACATGCGGATGGCGACCAAGGAGGCGTTCGTGTCGCTCAAGCAGGCGAAGCAGATGTCGCTGGAGGTCGCGCTCGAGCACATCGAATCGGACGAGCTGGTCGAGGTGACGCCGGTGGCCTTCCGCATCCGCAAGATGATCCTGGACGAGTCGGCAAGGCAGCGGATCGCCCGGGCGGCGAAGAAGATGGCGCAAGCCTGAGCAGGCATCGCCGGGTGAACCGCGCTCAAAGCCGAGGGATTCCGATCCCTCGGTTCGGCCTGCGGTTCGTGCGACAGGGTGGATCCGGAGGCGCTACACTGGTCGCCATGATGACTACGACAACCAGGGAACACTGCGCCTCCGAGGCGAAATCGATGCTCTCCACCACACGCCGGGGTGATGTGCTGCGCTGGTCGCAGACGCTCATCCCGACGGCGAAGGAAGCCCCCGCCGACGCCGAGGCGCCGAGCCACAAGCTGCTCGTCCGCGCCGGGTTCATCCGGCGGGTTGGGGCGGGGATCTATGACTACCTGCCCCTCGCCTTGCGGACGCTCAACAAGATCAGCGGGATCGTTCGGCAGGAGATGAACGCCGCCGGGGCGTGCGAGATGCTCATGCCCGCGCTCGAGCCCTTCGAGTACTTTGAGGGGACCAAGCGCGACGTCGACTATGGCGACAACCTCTTCCGCGTCATCGACCGCCACGGGCGGGTCAACGCGCTGGCGCCGACGCACGAGGAGATCATCACCGAGATGATGAAGGGCTCGATCGCGTCGTACAAGCAGCTCCCGCTGAACCTGTACCAGATCCAGGGGAAGTTCCGCGACGAGGCCAGGCCGCGCTCGGGGTTGCTGCGCTGCCGCGAGTTCATCATGAAGGACGCGTACTCGTTCCACATGATGCTTGATGGCCAGGGGGGCCTGACCGAAACCTACGAGAAAATGCGCACGGCGTACACGAACACGTTCACCCGGTGCGGTCTGGATTTCTCGGTTGTTGAAGCGGAGGCCGGCCCCATCGGCGGCTCCGCCTCGCACGAGTTCATGGTCAACTGCGAAACGGGCGAGGATGTCATTCTTCGCTGCCCGGAGACCGGATACGCGGCCAACGTCGAGAAATGCGGCATCGGTGAGCGGGCGTGGTCCTTCGATGGCGAACCGACGGGGGATCTGGAGAACGTCCACACGCCGGGCATGGCGAGCATCGAGGACGTGTCGAAGTTCATCAAGGTCAAGGCGCCCAACATGCTCAAGACGATCGTCATGTCGATCGGCGAGGAACACGGCGGGGGGTGGGTCGTCGCGGTGGTTCGCGCCGATCACGAGGTCAACGAGGGAAAGATCAAGGAGGCGCTGGGATTCCCGGTCACGATGGCCGACGAGGCGCAGGCGAAGGCCGCGGGCTTTGCGATCGGATTCGTCAGCCCGTGCGCGGCCAAGACGGTCGGCGCGAAACTCGTTGTCGACCCCGATGCGGCGCAGGGGATGGACGCGGCCAAGGGCAAGCCGTACTTCTGGGCGACCGGCGCCGACGAGAAGGACCACCACGTCAAACGCTTCAACTGGCGGCGTGAACTTGGTGACTTTCTCGATTCGGACAGCACGATTGTCGCCGACATCCGCAACGCTCGCGCGGGTGATCCTTCGCCCAAGGCAGCCGGCGCGACGCTCACCGAGGGCCGGGGCGTGGAGGTCGGGCACATCTTCCAGCTTGGCGCCAAGTATTCCGAGGCGATGGGATTCCTGGTGCAGGACGAATCGGGCGGTCGCAAGGCGGTCATCATGGGTTGCTACGGCATCGGTGTGAGCCGGACGCTGGCGGCCTGTGTTGAAATGTCACACGATGACAACGGGATCATCTGGCCCATGGCGCTGGCGCCGTTCCACGTGCTGATCACGGTGATGAAGATCGACAACGCCGAGCACATGAGCCACGCCCAGCGGCTTGCGGGCGAGCTGGCCGACGCGGGGTTCGATGTGCTGATCGATGACCGCGACGACCGACCCGGGTCGAAGTTCAAGGATGCCGACCTGATCGGCGTCCCGATCCGTCTGACCATCGGCGACAAGGCGCTCGAGCAGGGCGGCGTCGAGTTCAAGCCGCGCACCGACAGCGGCAAGGGCGAAATCGTCGACGTGGATTCGATCGTGCAGCGCTGCCTCGACACGGCCTCGGCGTGATCTCGGCCCGTGTTATGTAAAACTCAGCAACCGGAAGACCAGCGATGACAAACGTAGATCCGATCCTCCTGGAAGCGACGTTCAACAAGGGGGCGATCCAGAAATACTGGATGCTCTCGGGGGTCCTCATCTCGATCGTCACGGTGATCGGCATCCCGACGATGCTGATCTGGGTCCCGATCATGCTGTTCTTCTCGAGCCGGATCATCGACCGGATGGATGCGACGCTGACTCCAACAAAGCTGATCATCCGCAAGGGCTGGCTGGTGCGCGTCGAGAAGGTTCTCCCGCTGGAGAAGATCACCGACCTTGGCCTGATGCAGGGGCCGATCATGCGGGCGCTGGGCCTGCACCAGATCACGGTCGAGACCGCCGGCTCCAGCGGCGCCGGGCAGTCACTGGTGAAGCTCATCGGCATCCACAACACCGAGGCGTTCCGAACGGCCGTCCTCAAGCAGCGCGATCTGGTGTCGGCGGGCAAGGGCGCCCCGGCGCCGGCGCCGATCGAATCTCAGGGAGACTCATCCGCGTCCGGAGACGCGCTCGAGCGGATCAACGGCACACTGGAGCGGATCGAGAAGCTGCTCGAAAGCCGGCCGAACCGTGCTTGAGGCCGCCCGGGCGGGATCGTATTTTACATAACATGTATTCTCGGACCTTGGGTCCAACGACACCGACGCATCGGTTTCCTGTTTAGTTGGCTGGGTACTCCACCCAGAACACACCCCGAAACTCCCCCGCTGCAAACCCTGTCGCCGCGTCATCCGGGTACAGCTCGGCCAGCTTTGCGGCGACGTCTTCGCTGATTTCCCGGCCGTGGCATGGCAGGCACATCGGCTTGACGTAGATCGGTTCGATATAGCCGAGGCGGTTGTCGCCCAACTCGATCGTTCGCGGCTTACGCTGCTCCGGGTCGCTGACGTACGCATCGAGGACCGGCTTCACCCAGGCGCTCGGCGCGTTGGTGGGGTTGCGGAGCTTGTGGCTCGAACGTCCCACGCGGACGCCTTCGGTTGAGTTCGATTCGGCGATCATCGGCGCTTCGAGATTGCACACGGTCATCGCTTCGAGCGGACCGCCGGATTCGATGCTTGCTTGCAGGGCGTGCATCAGCTCTTTCTTGAAGGGCTTGAGCAGTTCGGCGCCGCGAGCCGGGGCGGGCGCTGCGGTCTCGATGGCCGGCTGCTCATCACCGCTGCAACCAAACAGAACGCCGGTCGATGTCAGGATCACGAGCCCCGTGATCGCTCGGAATATTCGTGCCTTAGTACGCATAGCTCCACGTCACAGTAACCGCCGCGATGCTGTCGTTGGCGATCTGCGTCTTGTATTCCTGAGAAAACCACGTCTGCGAGTATCCGATCGTGAGGTTATTCGCGATCAGGAACGTGACGCCGACCTGCACGCTGCCGAAGAAATCTTCCGGATCGACGCTCTTGAGCAGGTCGTTGCGCAAGACGGCCCGGCCCTCGACGCGACCGTAGAGGGACCACGAGAGGTTCTCGTTGGCGTCGGCCTCCCCGCTCGGGTAGGCGAGGGCGGTGGTCGGGGCTTCGAGTCGACCGGCGCCGAAATCACTGGGGAGGAACGGCGAGCCGATGCGGAGCGTGGCGCCGACCATCAGGTGATCGTGGACCGTGCCGACGGTGAAGCCCATCTCAGGGATGAACTCGATGTCGACGTTGTCGGTGTCGTCGTTGTCGATGTTGAACTTCCACCGGCGGTTGACGTCGAGGTCGATCGCGAATCGGTCGTCGAGCTGGTCGTCCCAGCCGATGGGCTCGCGGTTGGGATCGAAGATGTCGTGGACATTCTGCTGGGCCTGCTCGGCGAGCGAGGAGGGGCCGATGACGCCCAGCTTGAGGTCGACGCGATCGGCGATGGATTCCGACGCTCGTTCGAGGCCCACGCTGAAGTAGAGCCAGCCGGCGTAGCCTCGGTCGTCCGGGCGTCTGGCGGCGGGCTTCTCGATGTTGTCGGGGGTGAAAATGAGCTGCGCGACCGAGTAGAACGCCGCGACACCGAGATCGTCGCCCTGGGCCGGCGCCAGGGGCATCCAGCGGGCCAGATCGTCGGCCCACTGGTGCTGCGCCGACATGACGATGCGGGCGCCGTTGGTGTAGTGCCGGTCGGTTTCGTGGTTGGGCTTGATGGCGCCGTCGTTTTCCCAGTAGAGGGACCACACGGCCCGCCCGCCCTGCGGGGCCTGGGTCAGCGCTTGGGGCTGGAGTTCGGGCTGTGTGTTGGCGAGCGCATCGGACGCCGCTGGTCGGCCAGTTTGCGCGGCGGCGGCGCTGATGAAGCAGGCGGTCACGAGGATAGGGCCGATTCGGCAAAATAATGGCATGATTGGCGTTCGGGGAGCGTCCTTGGTCTTGTGTTCAGGCGGCTACTATACCTCCCCGATGCCCCGAACGTGCGCCGCAGGCCGGGCGCTCACGACGCACTGTTTCTCATTTACTGGATTGGCCGCGACCTATGTTTGATCGGTTATCAGATGGATTCTCGAACGCCCTGCGCAAGATCTCCGGGCAGGGCAGGATCAGTGATTCGAACATCGCCGAGGCGGTCGACGAAGTCCGGGCGGCGCTGCTCGAGGCCGACGTTCATTACGACGTGGTCAACGAGTTCTGCGACGAGGTGACCAGGGCCGCCAAGGGCCGCGAGGTGACCCAAAGTCTCAAGCCCGGGCAGGAGTTCATCGGCGTCGTCCACCAGGAGCTGATCCGCCTGATGAGCGCCCCCGAGGGCGCCACGCCGGGCGTGCTGCGCGTCAGCCCCGGGCCGACGATCGTCATGATGTGCGGCCTCCAGGGCAGCGGAAAGACGACGACCTGCGGCAAGCTGGCCGGGCGCCTGAAAAAGGGTGGGCGCTCGTGCATGCTCGTCGCCGCGGATCTCCAGCGGCCGGCCGCGATCGAGCAGCTCCGGATCGTCTCCGAGCAGGTCCGTGATGAGCTTCCCGGCGGCGCGACGGTCACGTTTTACAGCGAGCCGGACAAGGCGGCGGCGTATGGCGAGGCGGTCGGCGTCGCGGTGGACGTGTGCAAGCGGGCTGTCGCCGAGGCCCGCAAGCAGGGCATCGACACGGTGATCCTCGACACGGCCGGGCGGCTGCACGTCGACGACGACCTCATGGGCGAGCTGAGCCGGGTCAACGCGACGCTGGCCCCGCACCAGATCTTCCTCGTCGTTGACGCGATGGTCGGGCAGGACGCCGTGCTCAGCGCCAGGGCGTTCAACGAACGGCTCGCGGTTGACGGCGTCATCCTGACCAAGTTCGACAGCGACACCCGCGGCGGCGCGGCGCTGTCGGTGCGGCGCGTCACCGGGGCGCCGATCAAGTTCATGGGCGTCGGCGAGAAGCTCGAGCAGCTCGAAGAGTTCCACGCCGATCGCGTCGCCGGGCGCATCCTGGGGATGGGCGACGTGGTCTCGCTGGTCGAAAAAGCGCAGGAGCAGGTCTCCGAGAAGGAGGCGGAGCGGCTCCAGGAGAAGATGGCCAGGGGCGAGTTCACGATGGACGACTTCCTGGGCCAGATGAAGAGCCTGCGGAAGATGGGGCCGATGAAGCAGATCATGGGGATGCTCCCGGGCGTCGGCTCGGCGCTCAAGGATCTGCCCGTCGACGACGCGCACTTCGACAAGATCGAGGCGATCATCAACTCGATGACCAGACAGGAGCGCGCCGACGTCAATGCGTTCAACAACTCACGCCGCAAGCGCGTCGCGGCCGGCGCCGGCGTGAACCAGCAGGAGGTCGGGCGCCTGGTCAAACAGTTCGAGGGCGTCAGCAAGATGACCAAACAGCTCGCCGGCATGGGCGCGATGGGCAAGATGAAGGCGATGCGGCAGCTTCAATCTCAGGCCGCCACGATGCAGGGCGGCGGCGGTGGTGGTTTCTCGATGAAGGGCAGCACGAAGAGCGCGAGCCCCAAGCAGAAGTTCAAGAAACGCAAGAAGCGCTGAACCACGAACCACGCGGGGCCGGGTCGGCCCGCGCTAGATCGATCCCCGGTGGTTGGCGATCCAGCGGTAGAGCCGATCGCCCAGCCACGCGATCCCCGGCGCCATCATCAGCGCCCCGATGGGCCGCAACGATCGGCGCAGGCGGATCACGGCGCTCAGCGCCCGCCAGCGCAGGAGCCGGTTCCCTCTCGGATCGATCACCACCCACGAGTTCTCGCGCTCCATGATCGCCCTGATCTCGGGATCGCTCTGCGCCGGGATGATCGACTCGGCGGGCAGCCGGGTGAGTCGGCGGACGCGCTCGATCGAACGCGTGCAGAACGCGCAATCGGCGTCGTAGTAACAGCGGACTGGCAGCGTCGCCGGACCGTCCCCGTTGTTGTCTGGCGCGCTCGTCGGCATCGGGGGATGCTACGCCCCCGGTTCGGTTGCCCCGGGTGGTCCGAGCGGGAAGGGGTCGACTGCCCGGCCCTCGGTCCACGCTTCGAAGCGGGGCCAGTACACATCGAGGATCAGGATCTTCAGGCAGGCGGCGATGGGGATCGCCAGCAGCATCCCGAAGACGCCCAGCAGCGCCCCACCGGCGATGGTCGCGAACAGGATCGTGGGTGTGTCCATCCCCGTGCCCTTGCCCTGGATCGCCGGCGTCAGGACGTAGTCGTCGAAGGCCTGGAGCGCAAAGTACACCCCGACCGGTGCGCCGATCACCCACCACCACGCGCCCTGCCACGAGACGCCGCTGGGTTCGAGCAGCAGCAGCACGATGCTGATGGGGATCCCGACGAGCGCGAGGTAGGGCACAATGCTCAGGAACCCGACCAGCGGCCCAAGGATCATCGGGGCGGGCACGCCGATGATCCAGTACGCGATGGTGAACAGCGCCGACTGGATCATCGCGATGACCAGCCGCCCCCGGATGAACGACGCGATCACGCGGTCCATCTTCCCGAGCAGTTCGAGCGTGCGCTCGCGGTTTTTGTCCGGGATGAGGCTCTCCCAGAACCCCAGGAGCCTCCCGTAGCCGGTCGAGCAGAAGAAGAAAAAGAACGCCGTCAGGAACGCGGTGAACAGCAGGAAGCCGACCGACGTGACGAACCCGATCTCCATCGTCACCGCGTTGAATCCCTGCGAAACCAGCCGCTTGCCGATCTCGCCCTGGTTCGACTCGAGGTACGTCACCGTCGAGGCGACGACGCTCGACAGCAGCGCGCCGTCCGCGTCGCCCGCCGTCGAGTCTGCCGCACCGGCTTCGGCGCCGGTCCCCTGCCCGGCGCGATAGTCACGGACGGTTTTGCACACCCACCGCCAGGCGTCAGACGGCAACGACTCCTCCAACTGCTTCGCCAGGGCAGGATCGGGCGCGGTGATCGCGCTGTTGAGGTCGGAGACGTTCGACGCCAGATGCTCGGTGTAGTTCAGCCCCTGTCCGATCGCGAAGATCAGCGAGAACGTCAGCGGCACAACGAGGAAAAAGACGACGCTCGCGATCACCGCCGCGACGGCGCCCTCCCGGCTCACCCAGTGCAGCCTCGACATCCTGCGGATCACCGGCTCGAACAGGTACGCCAGGACCATCGCCAGCCCGAGCGGCACCGTCACCACGCTCATCCGAGCGCCGAGGAGCACGAGCGCGATCACGCCGGCGATGAGCAGGCAATCGCGCACCGGCTGGATCCGCCAGAGGCGCCGGTCCGCCCAGTGGACGGATTCCTGTGGTTGCTTCTGTGAAGGGGTCGCGTCGCTCATGCGTGACAAGCCTACTGCACGCCCCCGACGGGCGCCGATCGGGGATCAGTCCGGTTGAGTTCCGGAGCGTGTGTCAGCCGACGCTGACGCCGTCGAATGCCTCGTCGAACCGATACACGCCGATGAAATCATCGGTCGTGTCGTCGTCGTTGGCGCGCATCAGACCGGCGTCGACCATCGCGAAGACGATCTCGCCGAAGTCGTCCGTCCGCTCGATCCCCCACTGTTCGAGCACCGTCCGCGCGAGCAATCCGTACTGCCCGAGTGCGTAATCGCGCAGACCGATGCACAGTTCACGCCCGGTCACGTGGCGGTTGGCCGCTTCGAGCTGATCGTTGTTGCGTTCAAGCGTATCGACCGTGTGACGCAGCCCCTCCTGCACGAATGCGAAGGCGTCGATCGGGAAGTCCGTCGACCCGATCGTTAGCGAACTGACATCAAGCGGACCGGCGTCCTGAGCGTCGTCGAATGGCTGTGGTGTCGAGGCTGCATCGGCCACGGGGGAGACTCCACTTGTATCGCCCGGGCGCTTGGCCCGGACGTGCTTGTCTACGAACATCTTAGGTATCGGCGCGTGTCCAAATCACGCTTCAATTCCGACTGACGTGTCGGTTGCCCGAAAGCCGCCAACGCAAAGGCTTTGCCGTCCATTCTTGGGCGTATCCGACACCGATGCGCGGCGTGTTGACGAGTTCACCCGCCCGCTTGTTCGGTTCATGTTCGACCAGAAGCCGATCCGACATCACCAGATCACAACCGCTCAAGGATCGGTCAATCTCCAGCCCCTGGCAGATTTTCGCCGGGCCTGAGCACAGATCCGTCGCCTTGAGCGGAGCTCGGCGTTTGCTCTGACGCGAGCGGTTGGCGTGGATGGCATCGATCCCCTCGACAGGCTCGAGGGCGCGCAGCAGCACCGCCACCGGCTCACCCTCGGCGCCGCAAACGACGTTCATACAGTGGTGCATGCCGTAGGTGAAATAGACGTACGCCGTCCCGGGCGGGCCGTACATCGGCTCGGTGCGCGGGGTTCGCCGCCCGCCGAAGCTGTGCGCCGCCTTGTCGAGGACGCCGAGGTACGCTTCGGTCTCGACGATAATCCCCGACAGACGACACCCGGATTCGAGCGTGCGCACGAGGCGGGCGCCGATCAGCCGCTGCGCCAGGGTCACCGGATCAGCGCTGAAATCCCGGCGTGTCCATCGTGTCACGATTGGTCCGGTGCGGCTCATGCCGGCTGCATCTGGTGGGTGAGCAGATCCGGCGCGCCCCTCGACTGCGCGACCGTCTCGGCCAACCGATCTGTGGGAACGCTCTGATCGATCCGCACCGCTACGAGGCCCTCGATCGGTCCGGGCGCCAGCGTAAACCGGCCTGCCTCCAGACCCAGCGCCCGGGCCGCGTTGGTTGTCGCCATCGCCAGCAGCGACCTGGCCGGGACTCGGCCCGAGCAATCGCCGTCGCGGGCGTGCAGGAAGCGGATTTCGTCGAGCGTGCTGATTGTGGGAGGCGCCCCCCCCGCTCCCGGCGGCAAGTTCACGATCGAATCCGTCCCCAGCGCCACGTTGATCCCGCGCTCGATCATCTCGGCGTACCGGTGCGGCCCGAACCGGTGCTCGGCGCCGAAGTACGCCGAAGATCGCGGGCAGTACACGACCGAGACCGGCGCGCCGGCGAGCGTGTCAAGATCCGCATCGCTGACGACGTCGTTGCAGTGCACCAGCAGAACCGGCGCCCGGCTTGCCGCGAGCTCGACCGGGCCCTGGAGCGCATCGAAGAAGTGCGCGATCGGCGTCTTGCCGGCGCCCACCTCGTCGAGGATGGTGTCGTCCCACAGCCCCATCGATTCGAGCAGCTCCCGGAAGAGCCCCCCACCACCGGCGATGAACTCGTGCTCGGGCGCCGACTCGGCCAGGTGCGTCGCCAACGGGAGCTGGTTGGACGCCGCCAGGGCGAGCATCCGCTGGTAGAGCCGGGCCCCGACGGTGTACGGCGCGTGCGGGGAGAGCCCGACACGGACGCCACGGTCGGTGTGCGCGCAGCCATCGAGGATGGCGCCGATGCGCTGGGCGGAATCCTCCTGCCGGGCGCCAGCGCCGAAGGCCTCGATGTACGAGACGCCCGTCATCGCGGACCGGCGCACCGTCTCGGTGGGCACGGTCGACCAGACGCCGGCGATATCCCCCACCGCGACGACCCCGCCGGCGAGCGAGCGCTCGACGCCAAGGCGGACCGAATCCCGGATCGCCGCTTCGTCGGTGGCGCGTTCACGCAGGATCATCGCGAGCCAGTCGCCGAACTGACCCCGAACATGGTCGTAGGGCCGCGGCCCGATGTGCGTGAGATCCAGGTGCGCGTGGGCGTTGATCAGGCCCGGGATGAGCACCTCCTCCGGGCGTTCGATCCGGGTCGCCGTCGCGGTGGCGGGGTGTGTGGCGACATCCTCCGGGCGCCCTGCGGCAAGAACACACGGGGAACCCCCGGCGAATCCGAGCAGCACCGTCCCGGGCGCCGCGGCGACGCCCTCGGCGTCGAGAACACCCGCGGCGTGAAAAAGTCGGATGTTGGCGGGGTGATCCATCAAGCGGGTCCTCTCGATTCCCGATAATAGTGGGCCTGATCGTGTATTCTCACAGACCTCAGCCAATGGCGATGGACGCCGCCGGCGCCGGGAGGCGTCGATCCCAGTGACAGGGCCCCCATCCGGGCGCCAGGCTGGGTTGGTTTTTCAGAACAATCCCGGAAGGAGCCACATGATGTCATCACCGAATACCAATGGAAAGTCAACCCGCATCCGACGCGCGCTGGCCGTCACGCTCATCACGGCGCCGACGCTGGCGCTCTTCGGGGGCTGCGCGGCGCAGAGCGAGCTCGACACGCGAGACCGCGCCATCCGCAGCGTGGAAGAGCGCAACATCGCGCTCCAGCGCGACGTCGAGGCCAAGGACGCGATCATCGCCCAGCTCCGCACCCGCGTCGGCTCCAGCGATGAATCCATGAACGACCTCCGCAGCCGCAACGCCGAGCTCCAGTCCGAGCTGCTCACCACGCAGGACGACCTGCGCAACTTCGGCGAGCGTCTCGGGCAGGTCGCGAGCATGATCGACCCGACGACCGAGCGCGCCCTGCGCCGGCTCGCCAAACGCCACTCGGACATCTTCGGCTACGACGCCAACCGTGGGATGATCCAGCTTAAGAGCGACCTGACCTTCGCGTCCGGATCCTCGGAGCTGACCTCCTCCGCCAAGCAGGGCCTCCAGCAGCTCGCGCAGATCCTCACCGGCGCCGACTCGATCAGCTACGACCTCATGATCGTCGGGCACACCGACAACGTCCCGATCTCCAACCCCGCCACACGCCGCAACCACCCGACCAACATGCACCTCTCGGCGCACCGCGCGATCTCGGTCCGCTCGGCGCTGGCCGGGTTCGGCATTTCGCCGCAGCGCATGGAGATCGGCGGCTGGGGCGAGTACCGCCCGGTCGTCCCCAACCCGGCCAAGGGCGGCGCCTCGGCCAACCGCCGCGTCGAGATCTTCCTGCGGCCCTCGTCCTCGGGCGCCTTCGCCGGCTCTGGTGAGCCCGTCAAGGTTAAACGCCCGACGCAGCAGACCAAGGTCGATGACGATTTCCCGATGAAGTAACTCCCGGGATCCCTGCTCAAGCAACGAACCAGAGCCCGGGCGCTGCGGCGTCCGGGCTTTTTTCTGCGCCGTCACAGCGCTATATTGACGCCTCGACGGAGACCACCGCATGATCAAAACCTACCCGACCACCCCCGAGAACTCCCCCGCGCTCAACGAGCAAGGCATGCCCCACGGCAAGCGGCTCAACGAGGACTGGGAGATCGCCCCGCGTGAAACCAAGCGGTTGCTCGACGCGGGCGAGATCGTGCTGATCGACTGCCGGCGCGATGAGGAGCACGACGCGGTCCGCATCGAGGGCGCCGAGCTCTTCCCGCTCGACGACCTCGGCTCGATGATCGAAGAGCTCGAAGCGCACGCGGGCCGGCGCGTCGTGGTCCATTGCCACACCGGCGTGCGCTCGCTCAAGGCCGCGGCGTTCCTGCGGTCGATCGGCTTCGATGACGCCCGCTCGATGGCGGGCGGGATCGAGCTGTGGTCGATCGACGTGGACCCGAGCGTCCCGCGGTACACCAAGTAACCACCAAGTAACCGGGCCTCCACCAACTCGCGCCAACACACCGACTGGCCCGGGCTGATCAGTTGATCGGCAGCTCCACCAGCAGCAGGACGCGCGGGCGGTCGTTGGGCTTGGTGACCTCGGACCGGTCGAAGACGGCCAGCCAGCGCGTCTCGTAGACGGGGTCAAGCCCCGGTGAGGGGTTAGCGGCGGCGGCGGGCTGCGTATCGAGGAGCCTGGCCCTCGTATCCAGGCTCAGGCTCAGAGGAGCCTGGATGGCCTCGATCTGCTCGGGGTCGTACGCCCGGAGGATGAACCACGCGGCGAAGACGTCGCTCCGGGTCGAGGCGATATCCAGCGCCGACCGCGCCAGCGCCAGCCGCTCTTCCGGGTCGTCCTGTGGGTCAGAGTCCACCGCCGGGTAGTCGTTTCGGAGAATAAAGTTCCCCAGCTCGGTGAAGTCGGAACTGACCGAGCCGCTGCCCGAGTTGTCCGCACTGTTGGGCATCGCGTAACGAAGCGAGAGCGGGGCGCCGTCGTTCTTCTGGCCGTCGGCGCCGAGTTCCCCGAAGCTGCGCGTGTACGCGCCGATCGCGGTGTTGACGTCCCCGGTCAACTGGTTGTAGTTGGTCATCGCCAGCAGCTCGCCGACGTTGACCAGCCCGCGCCGGTTCTGCCCCGACGCCGGCGGATCCTCCACCGTCCGCAAGCCCGTGATCCCGGACAATGACGTCCGGGCGTCGAACATGGTGGCGTCGAAGCCCGTGTTGGGGGTCAGGTCTCGGTAGTCCCGGATCAGGTTCGCCCGGGAGAGCTCGGTCGGCGCTATCAGGCTCAGCTTCCCGGTGTTGCCCGAGATCGACGGCTTCACGCTGCTCAACGGCGCCATGAACGGCAGCGATTCGAGCACCTCGATCGGCGCGGTGTTGAGGTTGATCTTCCCCTGCGTCAGCCGTTCCGGCCCGTGGAGCGTGGTGAAACAATCGAAGACGCGCGTCGCCAGCGGGACGCGGAGCTGGTCCGGGAGCGTCCCGCCTGTTGGATCATCGAGGTCGCCCCCCATGACGTACCGCGTCGGATCGAGGACGCCCAGGTACGGGTTCGCGCCGGTCGTCGCCGTTGCATCGTAGAAGAAGTTCTCATCGTGCCCGAGCTGCTCGCTGACGGTTGTCCAGCCGCCGGCCCCGGTGTGCTGCGTCGGGTCGTGCGCCTGCGAGAGCGCTGTCAGGTTGTCGTAGCTCGACCCGTTGTTGATGTACATGTTCGTAAAGACGCTGAGCATGTGCAGCTCGGCGACCGAGCGCAGCGGGCCGTTGGGCACGAAGAGCTGGAACGAGGGGATTTCCGGCAGCAGGCCGTTCGGCTGGTTCAGCGTCTGGTTGCCGGTGAGCACGTTCGTGGCAAGCGTCTTCGGGGGGACGTCGGCGATCGGGTCCTGCGGGGTTCCGCTCAGGCGCCAGGTCTGTTTGTTCTCGTTCTGAATCGCGATGTTCGCGGCCGAACGCTCGATGACGTAGCCGGGGAAGCCGCCCATCGGGTTGCGGCCTTTCATTCGCGACAGGGACGTGATCAGCGTCGCCCGCCCGGAGCCGGTCGGCATCGTCGTCGGCGCAGCGAGCCCGTCCGGCGGGACCGGGTCGAGCGTGATGTCGTTGGCGCGGATCGGGAAGACGCCCGTGGTCGAATACATGCGGTCGACGAGGTACTCGAGACCCGTCCCGGTGTCCTTGTAGAGCAACTGCACCGGGAGCATCGCCCCCTGGAACAGCTCGAACGCGACGGGCCCGACGCCGGCGGGGATCACCACATCGCTCGTGTCGTCGAGCATGGTGACATCCCCGGCCGTGGTCAGCTTGGTGACCACGCCGGCCCAGAAATCAACCCAGACAGGGATAAAGCCAGCCTTTCTTCCCGTGCCCGCGTCGAACCGGTACAGGAACGCCTTGGACTGACCGGGCGCAATCGTCGTGTTCCCGGCCGTGAGCCCGGCAAGCCGGGTCGCATCGGTCTCGGCGACGATGGGGAACTTGAACTCGCTGGTCCCGTCCGAGACCCGGATGATGTAATCGCTGACATCGATCGGATCGGGCCACGGGTTCCCGAGCTCGAACACCATCAGCGAACCGACCTGGTAATCAGGGTCGTTGCGGTTGATCTTCGGAACGAGGACGCCCGGGCTCGTCAGGCCCTCCCAGTCCTCATAGAGCGCGAGGCTGACCGCTTCCATCAGGAACGGCTGGCGGTCGAGCCCGATCAGGGTGACGCCGTTGCTGACCGTGCCGGTGTACTTGGAGTTCATGTTCGTGCTGACGATGTCGCCGTGGGAGAACCGGGTGTCGAGCTTGATCTCGCGAAGACCGACCGAGTTCACCCCGGCGCCGCTGACCGGCGGCGCGGGGAAGAGGTGGGCGATCGTCGGGGACTCTTTCATCCCGCTGAGCTTGTCGTCACGGTCGAGGGCGTCGGCGAGATTGACCGCCAGCGAGGCGGCGCGGAGGACGGCGTACGACGCGTCGGCGTCGACCGGGGCGGGCCCGGTGACCGCGGCGCCGGAGCCCGAGCCCCCGTAATGATTCGCTTGATCCTTCGCTGCTGTACCGATCATGCCGGAGTCGATCCCGGACGCCATCGGGATGTCGGTCGCCATCGGCGCCAGCGCCCAGACGAACGATTCGAACGCGCGACCGACGAACTCGCCCACCTTCCCGGCGATGTCCGTGGATTGCAGATCGTTGACATCGGCGACGGGGCGCCGGATCAGGTCCGGGTTGTCGATGCGAATTTTTTCGTTGAAGTACGAGCGGTTGATCGCCAGCTCGGGGTTGATCGTCGGCACGGGGCTGACGTCCGATCCGCCGCTCACCGTCGTCAGGTGCCGTCGGATATCGCTCATGGCCCGGTCGATCTTGTTCTGCTGCTTGTACTGTGTCCCCATCTCCTCGTAATTATTATCCGGCGTCACCGCGCTTCCGCCGAACGTGTCGATCACGCGCCAGTTCTCGCCAGAGCGCAGCGGGCCGAGGCTTTCCATTTCGGGGTAATCAACATGCGGGCCGCCATTGGGCGCCAGGATCCCGGGCAGGTACCCCTTCAGCGTCCCGTTGTCGTCGTACTGCCCGTACCGGCTCTCGAGCTTCGTCAGGAACCGGGAATCGTTCGCGCCGAAGTGCGCCCGCAGGTCGCCCTCGTTCCAGATATTCAGCGACAGATCGCGCCGGCGTTCCGGC
>Ga0114931_10000079_pt1 | contig 97856 bp, 89 predicted proteins | sample 2SBtaG_FD_89579 | JGI IMG/M metagenome (GOLD analysis project Ga0114931, IMG submission 89579) | Deep subsurface microbial communities from Kolumbo volcano to uncover new lineages of life (NeLLi) - 2SBTROV14_V59a metaG | ecosystem: Environmental > Aquatic > Marine > Volcanic | place: Kolumbo...
GATTCAAGAACAACCACAGGGATCAGATGGACGTCGTCATGGTGGCGGCAGTTATCAAAGAGGCAATCGAAATAGCAGACCACAACGCCGTAATACGCGACGTCGGTACTAAACTTCGACCGGGTAAAAATGGCATCATAACTGGACGGGGCGCACCTGCCCCGTCTTTTTATTGGGAATAATTGAGCACTTTGTTGCATTCATCTCATGATCCGCCTCCAATTAATCTTGATTGTTAATGTATTCTGAATACTCACATATTTACATACAATGTTCTGCGTGATAAGATGAAATTATCCTCACGTAGCAGGTTTTTGGTAACCTAAATATAGTACACGTTGTAGAGTGGAAGTTATTTGTTGTCATAATAAAGTAATGGGTAGAAGAAAAAAACGCTGGTATTCGAAGTTTTCTGTAAATAATAAGACATTTTTCAATATTCTTGGTTTTTTTCTGATCATTATTGGTATTATTATTCTTGCATCTTTCTCTCAACTATTCTCATCAGCAAATAGTAGTCAGGTGTTAAAGCAAGTAAATCTTCAAATATTACAACTTTTTGGTGGATTGGCTATTTTTATTCCGTTTATTATCTTTCTTATTTCTGGCCACTTTTTTAATACGAAGAAGCTCAAATTTGTGCGCTTTAATGTCACGGTTGGAGCATTCATTCTTCTGATATCTCTTCTGGGATTGTTTCGATCAGGGACTGTCGGTAAATTAATTTATGACAATTTGTCTTTAGATTTTACCCCGCTTGGATCAGTTTCAATACTTCTTGTTTCATTTATCATTGGATTTATTTTATTCCTTGATACGTCAATTGACGTGATGATTGTCACTCTGCAAAAATGCACAGCTCCAATTACGAAGCTTTTGAAAGCCATAATAAGTAAGAAAGGCAAATCAAAATCTAAAAAAGATACCCAGTCTGATAAATCAAGTGATGGATTCATTAGAGATCACACGATTTTAAATAAGCCAAAGGCTGCGATAGCACAATCCCAATCACCGTCAAAGGCGATTGCAGCAAAAGCTGCGATTGAAGGGAATCTGTCAATTAAGCCCATAAAGCAAAGCAACTCATCAACCTGGGTGTATCCACCAAATACGCTTCTGAATGAAGTAAAACAAGCAGACGCAGATCGAGGAGATGTGAAAGGAAATGCCAATATTATCGAAAAAACATTAGACAGCTTTGGCATCCGAACGCGAGTTGCTGAAGTAAATTTCGGCCCAACGGTCACCCAGTATGCGATCGAAATCACCATGGGGACAAAGCTTTCAAAAATTACCGCCCTTTCAAATGATTTGGCGCTTGCACTTGCAGCTCCAACAGGACTGGTTCGCATCGAAGCGCCAATTCCCGGGCGGTCACTCGTTGGTATTGAAATCCCAAATATAAAGCCACAGCTGGTTACATTGCGACAACTTATGGGTTCAGGTCCTCTTTCTCAAAAGGGTGGTGATCCGCTCATTATTCCGTTGGGGCTTGATGTCTCAGGTGAACAACGATCTGCAAGTCTTGCTGCCATGCCACATGTACTCATCGCAGGAACAACTGGATCAGGAAAATCCGTCATGTTGAATGCCTGGATTACGACGCTCATGATGAGGACAAGACCAGATGAACTTCGCATGATACTGGTCGACCCAAAACAAGTAGAGATGATACAGTACAATGGTGCACCACATTTGTTGACCGATGTGATCACTGATCCGAGCAAAGTAGTCTCAGCACTTCGTTGGTCAGTGGGAGAGATGGAGGCACGTTATAAAGAACTCGCCCAAGCAGGTGTTCGCAACCTTGCAAGCTTTAACAAGATAGAAGGAATTGAACGGAAGCCATATATCATTTTTGTTATTGATGAGCTTGCTGATCTTATGATGTATGCAGCAAATGATGTGGAGGATCTGATCACTCGAATCGCACAAAAAGCTCGTGCTGTAGGAATTCATCTTATTCTTACCACTCAGCGGCCTTCGGTAGATGTCATCACTGGTCTTATGAAGGCAAATATTCCAACCAGAATTGCATTTAATGTTTCATCCATGATCGATTCTCGTGTCATTATTGATATGCCGGGCGCAGAGAAACTTCTTGGTCGTGGGGACATGTTTTATCTTCCACCAGATCAAGCGAAGCCACGTCGTATCCAGGGACCATATTTGACCGAACAGGAAGTCGGTGATGTCGTAAAATTTTTGAAATCTCAGGTACCAATCGTCCAATATACCGAAGAGATAACCGAGCAAGAGAAGCCTCGCATTGGTGGTATGTCAAGAGGCGTTGGTGGCGGCTTCGGTGATCGAGATGAGCTTTTTGATCAGGCAATTGAGCTCATATCTCAAGCTGACAAGGCATCGGCTTCGATGTTTCAAAGAAAACTGCGCGTTGGATATGCGCGTGCAGCACGTATCCTCGATGAGCTGCACGAAGCAGGATATGTCGGACCAGCACAAGGATCAAGGCCGCGTGAGATCATTACTGAGCGATTTCAACAAGAAGAATAATAATAGTATCGGGTATGTTTGGCTTTGATAAGTCTCTACTTCAAATACTTCTCAATATTCCTTTGATGTTCCTCATATGTTTTTGAGAAGTGAGTCGTGCCATTTGGTTCTGAGAGATAAAAACGATATGGCGTATTCTCATCGGCATTTACTACAGCACGAATCGATGCAATACCTGGGTTGCTGATTGGCCTAGGGGGGAGGCCAATGTTTTTATATGTATTGTATTTTGAGGTGTTTTTCAAATCTTCAAATGTGAGTGAGCTTTTCCACCATCGATTTTCATCTGGTTGGTATCCCAGGGCATACTGAATCGTTGCGTCAACTTGTAGTGGATAGTTCTCTCGATATCTTCGCAGTAATACACTTGCCACTTGAGTACGGTCTTGATCAAATTTGGCTTCACGTTCAACGATTGAAGCAAGAATGAGTACTTCTTTATCAGTTAAGCCATTTGCATGGGCTTTTGAGCGCAAATCTTTAGTGTATTTTGCTTCAAATGTTGACTTCATCAAATCAATGATCTGTGCAGCTGTAGGATTTTTTGGAATCAGATAGGTGTCGGGAAAAAGATACCCTTCTTCTGCAAGTGTATTAAACTCCGTTTCTGATATATCAAATTTTTTTGACATGATCTCAGCAATCTCTTCTTTTCTCAGTCCTTCGGGTACGGTGACCCATACATCAATCGTCCCATGAGTAAGCTCATCAGCGATTTCATACGCGTTCATAGAAGGGGAGAGTTTAAAATCTCCTGCTTGAATCTCACGTTCAATACCCAGCTGTTTGACGACGATATAAAATGCCAAACGATTGCGGATAAGATTTGCCTTTGAGAGGTTGTTGATGATTGAGTCTAGGTTTTCGCCCGGATCAACGACAAAGATGATCGATTCATCAGAGGTGGGATGTACCGCCAAGGTTCCTTCTCTATACAACAAATATCCACTGATCAAGAGAACGAGAAAAATGATGATGAGTATGAGAAATTTTTTCATATGTTTATTCAATGGTAACTATGGGAAACGATTCAATGGTATCGATTGCTTCTGAGAGTCGCTGCTCACTTGAAGAATGAAATATCATTAATGGTCGTTTTGCTGACATATAATCGTTCCGCTTTGCCAGTAGCTCAATACCAGCTTTTTCATCGTTTGGAGCGCCAAGAATTTTTGCAACTGCATTCAAATGATAGTTGTTTATACGTATTATTGTACCAGATTTGTCTGCAGAGACCTTTTTTTTGTGCTCAGCCGTTTTGATTGATTTCCAGGTTACGTTGGGATCACCATATTGAGCTTTGATGATCTTTCGAAATGCTTTCAAGGCTTGTCCATTTTCAAGAAGGGTTTGAGCCTCTTTTGCTCCATCCTTTTTGACCCTTTTTGTTTTGTAGCAGAGATCAAGGAGCATTCCTGCAAGTCGAAGAGAACGTTTCTGCAGTGCTATTGGGCGAGAGTCATCCTGTTCAAGTACTTTCAAAACATCGATTGCTTCAAGGGTTGCTCCGATGCCATTTCCGGCAGGTTCATGTGTGTGGTTGATATCTACCGTCACTTTAATGCCAAATTTCTCTGCAATGTGCTCAAATTTTCGTTTTACAATCCGGGCATCTTTCTCTGTTTTAACTTTCATGGTACGACCGATCGGAAGGTCGATCACCAGGTGATTGGTAGAAGTAGCTACTTTTTTTGCCATGATCGATACAATAAATTTATCATATGATTCGAAAGAGAGTGGTTCTTCAATGCGAATGATGACATCATCTGCAGGCGCAATTCCCAGATGGCCACCCCAGATAATACATCCCCCGACGTCATTTACTATTTTTTCAACTTGCTCAGGAGTAAAGTTGACTTTTGCCAGAACTTCCATCACATCTGCAGTACCAGCAGGCGAGGTGATCGCGCGCGAAGATGTTTTTGGAATGGTAAATCCTGCAGCTACGACAATCGGAACTATGATCATGGTCGCGCGCGTTCCTGCAATTCCTCCAATTGAGTGTTTGTCTGCCACGATACCGGGAAATTCAAGTTGTTCGCCGGTTTCAACCATTGCTTTCGTCAGGTGATATAATTCATCAGGGCTAAATCCTTCACTAAACCCCGCTGCGGCAAAGTATGTCGTCAAAATGTCACCCAAGCGCTCGGATGCAATCTGATCCATGATTGCATAAATTTCACGATAGCTGAGGGTTTTTCCTTTTAGTTTTTTTTGAATTGCTTCAAGCGCTTCAAGATGTTGTTGTTTGCTATTCATCGTTATTCACCTCCAAATTCTACTCCCTTATATACTTCTATTATTTTTTTGTGATATTCGCGAACCTTTAAAAACATTTTCGATAGGATATACATTTCCTTGATGCCAAACAGCCAACTTAAGAACAAAAATATAACAGAGTAAAATACGAATCCGATGGAAAGAAGCATGAAAACATTTAGCGTTCGAGAGGTATCAAGTATTAACCCATCAAGGAGTCGCATGAGAAAGTAGGTAAGTATGGATGTATTAAAAACAGCAACACAAATTTTAAATGTTCCCTTGGCTAGTGCAAGGATATTGAGTCCATTAATTTTTTTATACAAGAGGAAGATTAGAACGAGCGATCGCAAACTCATCGTTATTGAAAATGAGAGGGCCAGTGACCATACGGGCCAATGGAATACCATAGTAAACAAAACGCTCAAGGTACCACTCAACAAAATCGAGACAGCTCCGACATAAAAAGGTGTTTTTGTATCAAACAGTGAATAAAAACAGCGGGTTAAGAAGTAATAGATTGCATGAAGCGGCAGAGAAATGGCAAAATAGGAAAGGGTGCTTGCAGTTAGAACCGTCGCACTCCAATCAAATTTATCGGCACCAAAAAACAAGCGCACCATTGGTGTTCGTGCAATAATCAAGAATGATGCTGCTGGAAACGTAAAGAAAAATATATTCAGTATTGATGTAACAATAATATCTTTGAACTCGCGATACTTTTTTTCTTGATACATGTCGGAAAGATAGGGAAGTGATGCCTGTCCCAATGCCATTCCAACGACTGATACCGGAAGTAATTGGAGTCGTTGTGCGAGGTAAAATACGGTGTATGATCCAGGGCCCAATAATGTCGCAAGAGTCAAATCAATCGTTGCATCAATTTGTGCAACAATAATAGTAAGTATTCGAGGAGCAGCAGTTCTGAAAAAACGCATTGATTCTTTGAAGTGTTTGAGAACTACAAGGTATCGGAAACCAGAAATGTAAAAGACTGGTAGTTGAATAATGAAAAAGACAAATGCGCCTGCAACCACGCCAAGTATTGGTGCAAGGAGATGGAGAGATTCAGAAAATAAAGCAATACAAACGATTATGGCAATGTTGTACAGAATTGGTGCTAATGCTGGAATGAGGAATGATTTCTTCGCCTGACTGATGGCGGTCAAGAAATTACCCAGCACAAGAAAGGGCAATTGCCCCAATAGGAGGATTCTTGAATAAATAATAAGTTTGTGCGTTTTTGCTCCATCAAATCCTGGTGCAATAAGTGGGACCAAAACGGGCATGAGAATGACGAGAATGATAATAAATGCCATGAGGAAGATGCTGACGGTATTTATTATTGAAGATACGATACTATTTTGTTCTTTTTTTCGTTTTTGATACTCAATGAAAAAGGGGATAAAAGTTGTGCTGAGCGCTCCATTTATCAAGATCTCAAATACCAAATCTGGTATACGAAATGCAGCATAAAAGATATCAAGCTCATTGGTGTTAAAATAGCCACCCAATATTCGATACCGTAAAAATCCCGCGATACGAGAAAGCATCATCATGCCTGCAAGGATCATAGTGGATGACAAAATACTTGTTTGTTGCTTGAAAATAAAACCTTTCGTACGGGAAAGAAGCTTGTTCATACTGTTTTTGTTTTTCCGATTTAACAAGAAAACATCACTTTTTATTATAGTCTATTCCAGTCTTCAAGAACAATTGCATTTTCCCCTTATTTGTTGCTTGACTTCTTGTTTTATATGGCGCATAATGGTTTAATATGGTGTTTTATGGTGAGTTCTCAGTTTCGATTACGGCAGGCGGGAGAATTGCGCTACCAAAGAAAGTTCGAGAACTATTGACAAATAATATATTTGTCATCACCAAGGGATTTGGATCATGTTTGGCGGGATATGACAAGCGTGACTGGGAAGAACGAGCGGAATCGCTTCTTGATGTATCGCTCTTAGACATGGACCAAATCGATAAAAGAAGATCATTATTTTCATCAACAGTCTATATAGAACTTGATGATCAGGGTCGGGCAGTCTTGCCAAACGGACTTTTACAATTTGCAGATTTACACACAAAGGCAATCATAGTAGGTGTGGGAGATCACTTTGAGATATGGAATACCAAGAGATGGAATGATTATATGAATAGCAATAAAACAGCATGAAAAATGCACACACGCCAGTATTTCTGACCGAAGCCATTGATGCACTGGATGTCCAGATGGGTAAAAAATACATTGACGCAACGTATGGTGAGGGGGGGCATTCAAAGGAAATTGTGAAGCGAGGTGGACAGCTTTTGTCGATTGATGCTGATGCAGCACAGGTTGATAAGAGTATTAATTCTCTCAAAGTAATCCATGGAAATTTTGCAGATATTGAACAGATTGCACAGTCACAATCATTTGTTCCGGTTGCCGGAATATTATTTGATTTTGGATTATCAATGGGACAAATTCGGAATGGGAGAAAAGGATTTTCGTTTGAACAACGGGAAGATCCACTTGATATGCGTCTGAACGAATCTGGAATGACGGTGGCAGAGTATTTACAGAAAACAGATGGGGAAACACTAAAGTACGAACTGATGAAATATTCTGAGGATATCTATTCGCCAAAAATTGCACAAAAAATCGTACAGAACAGATCTGATCATCCATTGAAAACAGTCAGCGATCTAGTAACAGTGATCGATTCAGTAGTGAAGGCAGATCCAACAACAAAGAAAAAAAGTTATGCTCGGATTTTTCAAGCATTACGGATCATCGTAAATGATGAAATGGAGAATCTGAAGAAGGGGTTACAGGGAGCTTTGAATATTACTCAACAGAATGGAAAGATTGTCATTATTACCTTCCATTCGCTTGAAGATCGGCTGGTGAAATCGTTTGCGAGAAGTTGTGACCAGGTATCAGAAATCGTAGTAAATGTCGAAAAAATGAGAAGATTGGCATCATTTGAACGTTCAGCTGTGTTACGGGTATTAACAAAACTATGAGATTTTCTATTCATACCGCAATTATCGGCATCATTATTCTCCTCATCGGAGTGAATGTTGCGATATTTATTAGAGGAATTAAATTGAGTAACGACATTAGTTATTATGAATCTCAATTGGAAATGTTGAGTCAGGACAATATTGAATCAGAGCAAGCAATATACAAATTCGAATCATACGTTTGGACTGCTTCACTTGCTGCTGAGCTTGACTATGGGAAATATAATGATCCGATCTACACACAGCTTCCCAAGTATGCACAAAATAATCGATAGGTATTCTGGTGCATGTTTTTTTCAGATCCCCTTAGTACTTAGTCGATATCTCCCGAGAGTGGAAAAATACTCAGATACCATTACAATACAGGTGTATGAATAAACTGAAAATACTATTTTTCTTTTTCCTCATCGGCTTTGGGGCGATCATTGTGCGCTTATTCTCCATCCAGGTCATGTCCTCAGAATTTTATTCAGCAGACTATACAAAAACAAACCGTATTGAACCGAATCGTGGACGCATTCTAGATCGCAATCATGATCCTATTGCTATAAATCAAACAAAGTATCAGTTATATGTCGAACCACAAAAAGTAGAGGATCGAGATTATTTAATCAAACTGTTGGAAGATGAGCTTAAGATGGATGAGGCAACTCTTGAAGCACGAATCGATATGAACAAAGATTGGGTTGCCGTTCAAAACAATTTGGATAAAAAAACAAAAGAAAAGCTTGAATCGTATCGTTTACCAGAAATTGGATTTGAGCCAGATCAACAGCGATATTATCCTGAGGCATCACTGGCGGCACATCTCGTCGGATTTCTGGGGAAAGACAATGACGGTAAATCAATTGGGTACTTTGGTGTCGAAGGGTATTATGACAAAGACTTGTCTGGACTTCCTGGCGTATTAAAATCCGAGAGAGATATGTTCGGAAGACCAATTTTCAGTGGTAATCAAGAACGAGTTGAAGCAGATGATAGACGAGATATTGTGCTAACGATTGACAAATCAATTCAACACATTATCAAAGAGCACTTGAAAAAAGGAGTCGAGCGATTTAATGCAAAATCAGGATGTGTGATTGCTGCAGATCCTGCAACGATGGAGATTCTTGGCCTCGTGTGTTTGCCTGACTTTGATCCAGAACATTATTTTGAGTTTACCGAGAAAGACTTTAGCAACTGGACAATCTCAAGTACGTATGAGCCGGGATCAACGTTCAAACCATTGATTGTTGCAGCGGCACTTGAAGAAGGATTAGTAAAACCAAATGATTTATTCAATGAGAGTGGACCGGTAAAGATTGGCAATTATACTATTCGAAATTGGAATGATAAATATGATGGAAAAATCACCATTACCCGTATTTTAGAAAAATCCTCAAATGTTGGGATGGTATATATTGGAGCGAAACTCGGAAAGGAAAAACTACATGAATATATTGGAAAATATGGATTTGGCAGTAAAACGCAGATAGATCTTCAGGGAGAATCTTCGGGTCAGGTGAAGCCACTGAGTGCATGGTATCCCATTGATGAAGCTACGATGCCATTTGGTCAGGGAATATCAGTTACTGGGATACAGCTCGTGCGTGCATTTGCATCACTCATCAACGGTGGAAATTTGATGAGACCACATGTGGTGAAAGAGGTCCTAGAAGGAGATGACCTAAAAGTTCGCGAACCAGAAGTTCAACAACAAGTTCTCAGTGAAAAGACCTCAAATACGATACGGAAAATGCTTGTATCGGTGGTAAATAATGCTGAAGTAACATGGAAGATGCCTAAAGGGTATACATTTGGTGGGAAAACGGGAACTGCGCAGATTGCAATTCAAGGATCATATGATGCCTCAAAAACAATTGCATCCTTTATTGGATTTGCTCCAGCCGAAAATCCTGCCTTTTTAATGTTAGTTGTGATTCAGGAACCGGAGTCATCAAGTTGGGGTTCGGAAACTGCTGCGCCACTCTTTTTTGATATTGCTGAAGATTTACTTATCTATCTAAACATTCAGCCAAGCTAAGAACGTCGCTTTCCTATTATTCTTGGAAATCGGAAGGTATAATAGAGCCTGTCCTATGATCAACATTGTGCAACAAGTAAAAAATATTGGCCATTTGCTGGTTGCAGTCATGGCAAATATCTACTACAGATTTCCCAGTAAAGAAATCACCGTCATTGGAATATCCGGAACCGATGGCAAGACGACGACAGCAAATCTGATATATCATATATTAGCTTCAAGTGGCAGAAAAACCTCAATTATTTCAACAGTATCTGCGGTGATCGGGACACAAGAACATGACACGGGTTTCCATGTAACAACACCTTCATCTTTTGCTGTCCAAAAATATCTGCGCCAAGCAGTTTCAGAAGGATCGGAGTATTTTATTCTTGAGGCAACTTCACATGCGCTTGATCAATATCGAGTTTTTGGCGTGATGTTTGAAGTATCTGCGATCACAAATATTACCCATGAGCATCTTCTCTATCATGGAACCTTTGATCACTATGTTGAGGCGAAAGTACGTTTGGCTCATTGGTCAAAAAAAACATTTATAAATATTGATGACCAGTCGTATGATCTCATATTAAAACACGTTGCCAATGCAAACATCGAGACATATGGCCTGCATGGAAATGCAGAACACTCAATTGATATCTCCAAAAAAATAAATATACCACTTCCTTCATTTAATCAATACAACTATTTAGTCGCATATCTCATTTGTAGAGAACTTCATATAGAAGAAGATGTTATACTCAGGTTGATTAAAACGTACAAACTCCCACCGGGAAGACTCGAAACGGTGTATGATAAAGAGTTTTCGGTGATTGTTGACTTTGCTCACACACCCAACGCGCTTGATGCTGTCTTGTCTTCAATTCGAAATGAAATTGCTGCAACAGGTCGATTGATTCACGTATTTGGGGCCGCTGCCCTTCGAGATGATGCAAAACGAGCTCCGATGGGACATGCAAGTGGGAGATATGCAGATCTAGTCATTCTTACAGAAGAAGATTATCGTACGGAAGACCCCTTTGATATTGCAACTCAAATTGCAGTTGGGCTCGAAGAAACTGGTTTTCAAAAAGTAGATCAAGATGAGTTTGGGTCAGATCCCAAGCGCTACACCATCATTATTGATCGAAATGAAGCAATTAAGAAAGCCTGTGCAATTGCCAAAAAAAATGATGTGATTGTCATCACAGGAAAAGGTCATGAAATGAGTTTGAATCGAAATGGGAAAGAGTATCATTGGAATGATAAAGAAGAAGTCGCAAAAATACTCCGCACAGCATGATTACATATAATGCCACCACAGGTTTTGGAACATCTTCGCTCATGAATAACCGCCTATTTCATGGTTTTGGTACGAAGAAACTTGGTGACGGAACCAGTGGTCATACAAGCATTGCATTGCTTCATGATCATTCTCATGAGCCAGCACATATTGTAATTCCAAAACAAACACACTCTACGAATGTTTGTCTTGTTGACTGTCGGATATTAACAGAGAAAACAGTGTTTGTGTCAGATACGGATGCATTAGTTACCAATCAAAAGAATGTCCTGCTCACGGTCGTTACAGCTGATTGCGTTCCAATCATCTATGTGGATATTGCACGTTCTATTATTGCAATCTCCCATGGCGGATGGAAGGGGACTTTGAACAATATCCCTCAAAAAGTGATTCATCAGATGGTTGAGATCGGTGCACAAAAAGAAAATATTATTGCAGCAATCGGCCCAGCCATTTCTGATTGTTGTTACGAAATATATGGCAAACGTCTTGAATTATTTAAATGTTCATTTAATTCGGCATGTATTCGTTCTGAAGGAAAAAAACAGTATCTAAATATACGCCAAGCCAATCGTTCTTTGCTTCTTTCTGCAGGTATTTTACCCCAGAATATCGATACTGGTAGTGTATGTACTGATTGTGATGAATCACGATTTTGGTCATATCATCGGGATCATCATCTGGATGGGGAAATGCTTCATTTTGTGATGATGCAATAAAGAATCTCGTCAGTATTTGTGATCATTATTTGTATAATGAAGTATGTTTATACCTGCACAACGTATTTTTTTTGTTGGAATCAAAGGTGTGGCGATGGCAAACCTTGCTCGCATGATGGCTCAAATGGGAAAGCAAGTGAGTGGTTCGGATATCGACTCATCATTTATCACTGACGAGCTTATTAGCGAAAATGCAATAAAAGTGATCCATTCATTTGAGGCTGACGATCTTCCTGATGAAGTTGATCTGATTATTTACTCAGCATCTCACGGTGGAAAAAGTAATCCGCAGGTCGTTGAGGCGGAGAATCGAGATATTCAAGTGCTCCATCAATCAGAACTGCTTGGACAACTAATCGGCATATTCGATACATCAATTGCAGTAGCGGGCTGTCATGGAAAAACGACAACTGCATCGCTGCTTGCTTACGCACTCAAGAAACTCACCCCCGAAATCAGTTATATGGTTGGGACTCCCTCATTTAGTGGTCAGGTTGGGGGTGATTATGCTGGAACTCAGTATTTTGTTGTTGAGGCAGATGAATATGGCATTGATCCGCCGGACAATATAACTCCAAAATTTCATCTCTTGAATCCAGATTATGCAATTATCACAAATGTCGATCATGATCATCCAGATGTATATCCAACGATTGAAGATACAAAGAAGGCTTTCCAAAAATTCATAAACCAAATTCTTCTCAAAGACCTTATTATGCCACAGCTGATTCTCTGTGGTGATGACCCTAATATTCAAGAACTCAAAGCGGTATTACCAGATAATACGAATATTACCTATGGGTACCATGCAGACTCAGACGTGAAAATTGTCCTTAAGACGGTAACAGAACAGGGGACCAGCTTTCAACTGAGCAGCGCGCAATTTGAACTCAATAAAACGACATTTACTGTTGAGCTGTACGGCGAGAAAAATATTTTGAATGCAACTGCTGTAATTACTATGTTGTTGCACCTTGGCTTTTCAGTTGAAAAAGTTTTAAAGGCAATAAAAGGATTTACTGGTGCAAAAAGGCGATTTGAATATATTGGGAAAACCAAAAAGATTACACTGTATGATGATTATGCACATCATCCAAAAGAAATTGTTGCAACAATCCATGCTGCTCGTGCGCGATTTCCGCACAAACGACTCATTATCTTGTTTCAGCCACATACGTATTCACGTACAAAGTATTTAAAAACAGAATTTGCTGAGGCATTGTCTCAGGCAGATCAAGCGATTGTGCTTCCCATCTTTGCATCTGCCCGAGAAGCAGAAACAGATCACGCGATAAGCTCAGGAGTAATTGCGGAGATTGCCAATAAAATGCACAAAGATACCGTAATAGCAGTGAAATCGAAAGATGAAGCACTGCTTCAGATTGAAAAAATAATGCAGCATGACGATCTCATTATTACCATGGGAGCTGGCGATGTCTATCAATTGGGTAAAGACATTCTAAAAATTGAATGAATAAAATTACATGCAGATCAAAAACGTAAAATATGATATTCTTGAAAAGAAACTCAGTGATCGTTTAGAAAAAAATAAAGATCTTTCTCATTTTTTTACCTTAAAGATGCATACCATTGCCGAGTATTTTTATGAGCCAAAAAGCATTCAAGATTGGAAGGAGGTAATGACCATCATTGCAGACAACAACATTCCATACCTTGTTATCGGCGGCGGTTCAAACATTGCCGTCTTTCAAGAACACATTTCTGGAATCGTGCTCCGGAATCAATTTATCAGTAAAAGTATTGAAGATGAAACCGATGAGTATGTTGATTTAAAAATCAGTTCAGGATATCCGATGAGTTTGTTGATCAAAGAAACAATTGAGTTGGGTCTTTCGGGATTTGAGTATCATTATGGTTTACCTGGTACTTTAGGGGGAGCTATTTATATGAATTCGAAATGGACACGACCACTTTCATATGTAAGTGATAGTCTGATGCTTGCAACTATCATAGATGATGATGCAGTGATTCGAGAGGAAATCAGGGATTACTTTGAGTTTGCCTATGACTTTAGCAAATTGCAGATCACGAAAGAACTGTTTCTTGAAGGAGTGTTTCGATTAATGAGACATGACTCTATTGAGCTGAAGAAACGCGCAGAAGATGCGCTCTGGTATCGCAAAGATACCCAACCATTTGGCGTAGCAACCGGCGGATGTTTTTTCCAAAATATTTCAAATCAAGAAAAGGAAAAACACTCACTGCCAACCACCTCAGCAGGATATTTGATTGATGCTGCTGGTTTGAAAGGCGCGACAATTGGTGGCTTCCACGTTTCAAAAAAACATGCGAATTTTATCATAAACACCGGTGATGGGAAGCATGCTGAGTTGCGCAAATTGATACAATTGGTAAAAGACACGGTAAAAGAAAAATATGACATTGATCTCAAAGATGAAGTGCGCATTGTGTAGTTTTATATGCAATAAATATGGAAGATACATACATCATACAAGGAAGAAAAAAACTTACTGGTACAGTACAGCTTTCTGGTGCAAAAAATATTGCATTGAAAGTCATCATCGCCGCACTCATGTTCGAGTCGCCAGTAACTCTCAAAAACATTCCTCGTATTCAGGATATTCATGAATTGATACATCTTCTTGAGCTTCTTGGGGTTTCTATTTCGTTTACTGGAAATACCGTTATCATTGACCCCAAGGAAATTACTTCAAACAAAGTTGACCTGTTACATGCATCAAAAATTCGTGTTTCATTCTTGCTGTTTGCTCCACTGTTGCATAAATTCAATAAAGCCATCATTCCAAATCCTGGGGGATGTCGTCTGGGGGCGCGGTCGATTGATCGAGTTATTGATGGATTACGGGCGCTCGGAGTGCATATTGATTACGATTCTGAGACGGGCTATTACAATGCATCAATGAACGGAGGTATTACCGGAGGATATCGATTTGAAAAACCATCTCATACGGGTACTGAGTTGATGATCATGATGTCTGTTTTCGGAAACCAAATAATCAAACTTGAAAATGTAGCACTGGAACCTGAGATTGATGATTTGATTACAATGCTTAATGAAAGTGGTGCAAACATACAACGGGTCAATGAGAATATTGTCATAAAAGGAGTCCAGAAACTCGTTCAAAATAAACCGTTTACCATCTCATCAGATCGTGTTGAAGCTGCAACATATGCAGTGGCTGGCATTGCATCAGGAGGAGACATTACTATCTCGTCAATACCAGAGTATTACATCAAATCCTTCAATGATATGCTCCTGAAAGCAGGTGCGGGAGTTGAAAATTTAGGTGATGGCTCATGGAGGTATTACGCAAAATCATTGACTGCCGTTGATATTGAAACGTCACCCTATCCAGGATTTTTGACTGATTGGCAACCGCTTTTTGCAGTTTTGATGACCCAGGCTGAAGGTAAATCAGTGATTCATGAGCGAATATTTGAGAATAGATTTAGTTATGTTGATGAACTTCGAAGACTAGGCGCAAAAATTGAATATATTGAAAAGTCAATAAAAAACCCAAAAGATCATTACCACTTCAATTATGATCTTGCAAAAAAATACGCGCAAACGATTGAAATCTCGGGTCCACAACGTCTGCATGGTGGTGTGATGACCGTTTCAGATCTTCGCGCTGGTGCAACGCTCGCAATCGCAGCACTCATTGCCGAAAATGAATCACACGTAAAAGTAGTGAGCCACATCAGTCGGGGATATGAAAACTTTGTAGAAAAAGTACGAGGGCTAGGTGGAGAAATACGAGAGATCTGATCAAATGGGTGTTTTTTGTCCTTATTTCATTACTTCATTTTCGCCAATGGTACCTTTTACTACTTTGTTTGGAAATATTTTTGCACCTTTGCCGATAGTTGTACCCGGCATGACTGAGCAGTTTACTCCGAAAAATGCTCCCTTTGCGACAACTGACCCCAATTTTTTCTTTCCCGAATCAATCTCTTCTCCTGTTAAATTGAGCTTGATGTTGGCATTGTCAAGACGCCAGTTTGCAAAGGTAGTCCCCCAACTTGGATTGATATCGCTTTCAAGCACCGAATCGCCAATAAAATTGTGATGAAGCATGCAGTTGGGTCCAATGTAGCTTCGTGCAACCTCGGTGCCAAATCCAACAATAGAACCTGCCTCAATAGAGGATTGTCGTATGAGCGCATGGTTTCCAATTTTGACTGCTTTTCCAATATATGCTGGACCTTTTATTACTGCATATGCGTCAATGTGCGCATCTTCATCTACGAATACATTTCCTTCAAGCACGGCATGGGGAGATACATATGCTGTTCGTGCACGGTGATTTGAATCCTTTGTATCCAAGAGCATTCGCATCATGTCAAGAACATGATATGCATATTTGAGTTTTTGCCATTTCCCCGGGTATTTCAGGACATCCACATGTCTCTGTTTCATGAGGTTGCTTAATGCAATCTCGTACTGGTCATCTGAGGTTGGTGTTTTTTTGAGAATAGACAAGAAATCTTGGGGCTCTGAAAAATAATGAAATACCAAGTTAAGAAAGTTACTCGGTTCTTTGCCAATTCCTGGTTTTTCCAGAATCTCCGTAGCACGCGTTCCTTCCATTTTAATATAGCCGCCGGGGAAGTATTCGTTCACTTTTAATCCAGTGATATACGAGTATGAGTCATAGGTTTGTCGCATCATTGATTTGAAAAAAATTGGCTCAATCATGTCTGATGCATTCATCACAACAATCGGCTGGTTTCCTATATCGCCTTCTGATTGGAGGAGTGCATCTCCCATACCTCTCGGTTTGACTTTACGCGTTCGAAGGGTGATATTAAATGGCTGATATGAAGAAAGCCATGCTTCATTATCAGGATTTGTGATGATGAGTGCCTCTTGAAATCCGGCAAATTCTGCCATCTCAATCACATGCTGAAGCATTGGTTTCCCACAGATGGGTATGAGCGTTTTATTTATTGAAAGTGGGGCAAATGATTTCCCGATTCCTCCAGCTAAAATCACGACGAGCGGCTTCATAATAGTATTATTGAACTTACAATGACCATCATCTACTTGAATTATACAGGAATAGAACAGTAAGTACTTCCATTTTTATCAACATTCCTGTACAATCCTTCAACTCATGTGGTGTACAATAGTATTACTCTAGTATTTTTATGAAAAAAATAACAGTAATCGGTGGTGGCACAGGAACATTTGTCGTTCTGTCTGGATTAAAAAAATACCACTTTAATCTTGCAGCAATTGTCACCATGATGGATTCGGGTGGTTCAACCGGCCGCCTTCGTGATCAACTGGGCGTCCTTCCTCCGGGAGATCTCAGACAATGTTTGGTCGCACTTTCAGATGCGCCGGAACTCTGGAGAAAGCTGTTTTTGTATCGCTTCAAAAATGGAGATCTTGCTGGCCATAATTTTGGGAATATATTTTTATCGGCGCTTGAAAAAGTTTGTGATAATTATGATACGGTCATTGATACGGTCAGCTATGTTTTGAAAACAAAAGGATTGGTGTTGCCGGTGACTTTTGAAAAAACACATCTGTGTGTTGAGTATGAAAATGGCACGATGATTAAAGGTGAAGGAAATATTGATGAAGACAATCCTGAGCGATCACGAATCATTAATGCATATCTTGCGCCAAATGTTGCAGTAAATGAGAAGGCAGTGAAGCAAATTCTTGAATCTGACTTTATTATTATTGGTCCGGGAGATTTATATACTAGTATTATTCCGGTGCTCTTGGTTGACGACATAAAAAAGCACATCATGCATTCCAAGGCAAAAATCATTTACAATCTGAATCTGATGACAAAAGCTGGGCAAACAAGCGATTATTCTGCACGTGATTTTATTGATGACCTTGAGAAATATACGGGGAGAGTTCCTGATTATGTCGTGGTCCATGACGGAACGATTCCTGAAGATATACTCAAATGGTACCAATCATATGAGGAGATGCCGGTAGAAAACAATCTTGAAACAAATGGATTCAAAGGTACTATACTAAAAGGTGACATAATAAATCGGTCACATATCAAAAAGAACTCATCAGATTCTCTGACAAGAAGTATCTTACGACATGACACCAATAAACTCACCCCATTATTAGTACAGATAATCAATCAATGATCAAACGCCACGCAAACTCAATAGGACATGCTGTTGATGGGATGCTGTGGGCATTCCGCACGCAACCAAATTATAAGACTCATTTTTCATTGATATTACTTTCCATTATAATAGGATGGTTTTTAGAGATTACATATCTTGAGTGGATGGCAATACTTATCACATCCCTCCTTGGAATAATTATCGAGACGGTAAATACTGCAATCGAAAAAATGGGAGATGCGATCGACACCAATTACAATGAGAATATTAAAATATCAAAAGACGTTTCTGCTTCTGCAATGTTATTGTATGCTCTCGGCGCAATTATTGTGGCCGCAGTCATCTTCATTCCAAAGTTGATCGGTCTTTTTTTCTAAGTTTTTTATGGCACTATATTTTTACATTACGCTTATTTCAATCATAATTCATTTTGTATTGATCGTTCCCTTTATAAACGTTCTGTATAAAATGAAGTTGCAGCGAGCAGATCAAAAAACACGCGATGCGTTTAACAAGCCGACTCCCATTTACGATTCATTCCATAAACACAAATCGGGAATTCCTGTTGGAGGAGGGATTTTAGTATTATTGGTTTCTTCACTGCTTACCCTGTTTTTTGTTGGGGGGTTTAAATTTTTTGAAATTCATACAAATACCAATTATCCATCAATGCTACTTGAGCTCATTATTATTCTGTTTAGCTTTTTAAGCTACGGAATTCTTGGAGTATTTGATGATCTGAATAAAATTTTTCTTTGGAAACAAAATCAATTTTTTGGTCTCAGCCTGAGAATAAAGCTATTTTTTGAAATAATTCTCGCGGTCATAATTTCATCTGCATTGTATTTTGGATTGCAGATTAGTATTGTACATGTTCCGTTTTTTGGTGTATTTGACCTGTCATACTTTTACATTGTGTTTGCTTCATTTGTGATTGTTGCATTTGCAAATGCCGTAAATATTACTGATGGTCTTGATGGGCTTGCAAGTGGAGTGGTTCTTATTGCGCTTATTAGTTTCTGGACTATAGCAAGAAGTATTATCGATGTTCCTTTATCCATTTTTATTGCCGTATGGGTCGGTGGGCTGATCGCATTTTTGTACTTTAATATTTATCCGGCACGCATATTTCTGGGAGATACAGGCGCACTCTCCTTTGGTGCTGCATTTGCGGTGATTGGGCTCATATTAGGAAAAGCATTCGCACTTCCCATCATTGGGGGAATATTTGTGATTGAGATTGTCAGTTCATTCTTGCAACTTATTTGGAAGAAATATCAGGGGAAAAAGCTCTTTCCAGTCGCACCATACCATTTATATCTTCAGTATAAGGGGTGGGAAGAACCAAAAATTGTTATGAGGTTTTGGGTGTTTTCTATCATTTTTGCATTGTTTGGCCTGATGATTGCGTTTTTGAAATAGTTTTTGCTACAATGAATCTATATGCGAGATCCGAAGTCGATAATTCTGGCGGTTGTGATCATAATTCTCATTGGTTCAGCAGGAGTCCTTACCTATATGATTTCAAATGGACAGGATCCATTAGTTCTGCTGAATACACGAGCATCAAATGATGAAGGATCTCCTAACACAAGCACGTTGGAAAATCCAGGTGACGGCACTAATGATCCTATTCCAAACGGTGAAACAATAACTCCCACCATAAGCTTTTCAAGCACGAGTCCAACACCCACTCCAGCTGAGGCTGTCAATCCGACGATGACACCGAAATTGACTGCAATAGCGACTCCGACGGTTGCAGAGCTACCTGAGACGGGCGGTGGTGAAACGGTGACCCCAACACCGGTTGAAGAGCTGCCGGTTGCTGGTCCTTCAGACTTTATCAATCCAGCAATTATCAGTGGCGGCATATTGATTCTGCTTGCGATGGCGTTGTAGCCTCAGATCATATTGGTAGCAATTTTATAGAATCGATCAGGATCCAGTGAAGCTGTGCCCACGAGAAGTCCAGAGATTTCTCCCGTTTCGAGATACCCTTTCATATTTGACACGTCTACACTTGCTCCATAAAGAAATAATATATTTGGAGGCAAATGAAGATCGGTTTTCATCTTTAGTACGTCAGCAACAGGAGCATTATTCCCCGTACCAATTGCATCAGATGGTTCATACGCAATCAATTTTGCGTCATTGTGTATCGCATCTTGAGTTCCTCTAACACAGAGGATTGGTTCAATATGCTCTCGTTTTGATTGCAGAATCTTTTCAGAAATATCATCATCTGTCTCATGAAAGTATTGTCTTCGTTCGCTGTGTCCAACAATCGCATATTTTGTGATTGCTGACAGTGCCTTTGCGGTAACTTCTCCCGTGTATTTTCCTTCTTTAATAGAAGATACTGATTGTGCGCCAGTCAATACATTTGGCAGATCATTTAGCTCTTCATTGACACTCATAATGAATGGAAATGGCGGGCAGATGATTATTTGAAGGTTCTTATCTTTCAGTTGTTGCAATAACAGATTATTACTTTTTACTTTTGAAGAAAACAAAGCAGTCCAGTTCATACAATCTGCCAATGTCATTTGTGCTTTCCAGTTTGCTATTAAATATTTCATAAGTATGCGTGCAAAGTGATGGATAATTTATCTGAGCATTTTTCTTTCTGGTATATTATACCTTATGGTCGATATCTTCAACGGTTTGAATCCACAACAAAAAAAAGCAATTAAACATGTGGTTGGGCCTTCCATTATTTTGGCGGGTGCAGGGTCTGGGAAAACGCGCGTGTTGGTGTACAAAGTGCTCAATCTCATTCAGAACCACAAGGTTGATCCAAGATCAATAGTCATGATTACCTTTACCAACAAAGCAGCACGTGAGATGAAAGATCGCATTTCAAACATAACAAAAAATAAAATAATGCTTGGATATATTGGGACATTCCACTCATTTTGCGCAATGATCCTTCGCCGTGATGGTCAACATATTGGGATTCCTCATTCATTTACGATATATGATGATGGCGATCAGCAAAAATTACTCAAACAAATATTGAAAAAGAAACAATCAAAGTATTCACCCCGGTTTTTTGCTTCAAAAATTTCTGATGCAAAAAACAAATTAGTGAGTCCTGAGCGATTTATCGCAGTATTTTCTTTTTATCGAGCCGCGCAGGTTGCGGAAATATATTTTCAATATCAAAAGGAGCTGAAGAAAAATGACGCGTTGGATTTTGATGATTTGCTCATGAAAGTGGTTGAGCTATTTCGAAAACATAAGCCAATATTGGATATATATCAAAACAGATATCAACATCTCCTAATTGATGAATTTCAGGACACCAATGTCGCGCAGTACTTGATTGCACAAAAGCTCAGTAAAAAAAACAAAAATATCACTGTTGTTGGCGACTTTTCTCAAAGTATTTATTCGTGGCGTGGCGCAGATATCAGAAATCTTGAAAAATTTAGTGAAGATTTTGAGGACGCACAAACAATCAACTTAGAGCAAAATTATCGATCAACTCAAAATATATTGGATTTTGCATATGAAGTCATATCCGAAAACCAAACGCATCCAATATTACATTTGCGCACCGATGCAGAACCCGGTGATAATGTTGCAGTCATTGAGGTGGAAAATGAGGAAGAAGAGGCTACCTATATTGCGGAACGTATCCAAGAAGCGGCAAATGAAATCGATTATTCTGAAATTGCAGTACTCTACCGAACAAATGCCCAGTCCCGTATCATTGAAGAGTTATTTTTACATTTTGGGTTGCCATATACGCTCATTGGGGGAACGCGTTTTTATGCGCGGAAAGAAATTAAAGATATTCTGTGTTACCTCCGATTAATGATGCATCCTGATGATAGTGTGGCATTAGAGCGGGTAAAAAAACGGGGAAAACATCGTTTTCAGAAATTTAAAGAATTATTTTTATTAATTCGGGATTCAATTCTTGAGATTCCAACCGCCGAGATCATGCAAATGATCTTTGATAAAACTGAGTATCTTGGATTGTATGATCCTGATGTAGCAGAGGATTATGCACGACTTGAAAACATAAAGGAGCTTCAATCCGTAGCAGTGACATTTCCCCATTTGATTGACTTTCTCGAACAAGTGGCGCTCGTTGAGTCTGAGTATTTTGAAGGAGAAAAATTGGGAAAATCAAAAGATGGAGTACGACTCATGACCTTACATCAAGCAAAAGGACTTGAGTTTACTCAGGTATTTATTGCAGGACTTGAAGAGGGACTGCTCCCACATTCACGATCAATTGATGACATTCATCAACTTGAAGAAGAACGAAGATTATTTTATGTTGGCATTACCCGTGCAAAAAAGAACTTAGTTATCACCCATGCAAAACGTCGATTTATTTTTGGAAGACGAAATGCATCAATGAAATCTCGATTTATTCGATCGGGAGAAGAAGATGAAATTGAGTGGTGGTAATACTCATAAACCTATGAATACGTATCTTATTATAGATTTTGATTCAACCTTTATCACCGGTGAGTCTTTGGATTGGCTTGCAGAGGAAGTACTCAAAAACCTTCCATCTGATAAACAAAAACGTATGCAGTCGTTGATTGAGGAGATAACTCGGAGGGGGATGGAGGGTGAAATCACCTTTACTGACTCACTGCGGCAACGGCTTTCATTGTTTCGACCGAACAAATCTCAAATTCAAAACCTCGTCAAACGAATTGAGAAATCAGTTACTCCGTCTTTTGAAAGAAACAAAGAGTATATTCGACAGAATGCAGAACAGATACACATTGTATCAGGAGGATTCCATGAGTATATGGATCAGGTTCTTATGTCATTTGGGCTTTTTGAGGAGCATATACATGCAAATTCGTTTATCTTTACCGGTGATGAGGTGGTGTCATTTGATCCTGATAACAGATTGAGTATGCCAGATGGAAAAAGCAAAGTTGTTTCCACTCTGAATCTTAATGGTCAAGTTGTGGTGATTGGGGATGGATATACTGATTTTGAAATAGTAAAAAGCGGTTCTGGAGACATCTTTATCGCATTTACTGAAAATATCGCCAGAGATTTTGTACAAAATCATCATGTATTGGAAGTATCATCATTTGATGGGGTACTTTCCCATTTATCAATGTTATAAAAGAAAGTGTAGTATAATTTTGCTATGAAAAAAACCTTCTCATATCCTAAGAATAAAATTAATGTTTTACTTCTTGAAAATATTGATCCTCTCGCAAAGAAACAATTTTGCGAAGAAGGGTATTCGGTAAAGTCAATATCATCTGCATTGTCCGATGAGGAGTTAATGCATGAGATACAAACAGTCTCAATACTGGGCATTCGTTCAAAGACGCAGCTTTCGTCTGAAGTGATCCAAGCTTCAAAAAAACTTCTTGCAATTGGCGCTTTTTGTATTGGGACAAATCAGATTGATATCAAGGCTGCGGCACTCAGAGGAATTCCTGTTTTTAACGCGCCATACAGTAACACGAGAAGCGTTGTTGAGTTGATGGTGGGAGAGATACTTATGTTGTCACGCAAAGTATTTGACCGAAGTCGTGCTTTGCATACAGGTATCTGGGACAAAAGTGCTGCTGGTTGTCATGAGCTTCGCGGGAAGCGACTTGGCATTATTGGATATGGAAACATTGGATCACAACTGTCAATTCTAGCAGAAAACTTGGGAATGGAGGTAATCTACTATGACATTGCAGATAAATTGTCCTTGGGGAATGCAAGGAGCTGCAAAACTATGAAAGAATTACTTGAGAGTGCTGATATTGTTACTGTTCATGTTGATGGTCGAGACGGAAACAAGCATTTAATGGGAAAAAAGGAATTTGCATTGATGAAAAAGAATGCAATATTTTTGAATGCGAGTCGTGGGTTTGTGGTTGATGTTGATGCGCTTGCAAATGCTGTTTCTCAAAAGAAAATTGCCGGATGTGCCGTCGATGTATTTCCCTCTGAGCCGAAGGCAAATGGAGCCGGATTTAAGTCACCGCTGCAGGGGTTGCCCAATACGATTCTTACCCCACATATTGGAGCAGGTACGATTGAAGCTCAACAAAATATTGCGCGATATGTCTCATCAAAGTTGATACACTTTGTAAATACTGGAGGCACAACCTTATCGATTGGATTTCCAGAAATACAACTTTCAGAAGTTCAACAGGTACATCGATTGATCCATATTCACCGAAATGTTCCTGGAGTACTTGCAAAAATTAATAATCTTTTTGCAAAAAATAAAATTAATATTGAAGGTCAATATTTAAAAACAAATGAGTACATCGGGTATGTGATTACTGATGTAAATAGAAAATATGGACGGGAAGTGATGCAACAATTGCGAGAAATGAAAGAAACAATACGAGTCCGTGTTTTATATTAAGCAATGAAATATTTTACCGTTGGTCCATCTCAGCTATATCCAATAGTTTCGAGTATGATGAAAAAGGCAATTCGAGAGGAGATTCTTTCGATTTCACACCGCTCACCAGCATTTGATACGTTATTTCAAACGACTACCGACAATCTTTGCAGTCTCCTATCCATACCAAAAAACTATTCAATATTTTTTCTCTCTTCGGGAACAGAAGGAATGGAGCGTATCATTCAGAATATGGCGGCACAAGATACATTCCATCTGGTCAATGGCTCATTTTCTGAAAAGTTTTATCAAGTGAGTAAGCAGCTCAAAAAGGTGCCCGTGAAAAATGAAGTTGGGTATGGACAAAGTTTTGATTGGAATTCGATTGATATCCCTCCTCCGACAGAACTTGTTTGTTGTACTCAAAATGAAACAAGTACCGGTGTTGCAATTGATATGAAGGAAGTGTACGCATTGAAGCACAGACATCCAAATATGTTGTTTGCGATTGATGTTGTTTCATCAATTCCGTACATTGACATAGATTATTCAAAAATTGATGCAGTATTTTTCTCAGTTCAAAAGGGATTTGGCCTTCCAGCAGGATTAGGAGTATTGATTCTGAGTCCAGCTGCAATTGAAAAATCATCCCTCCTTGAAAAAAGCAATATATCCATTGGCTCCTATCATTCTTTCTCATCTCTCAAAAAATATGCTGAAAAAGACGAGACGCCAGAAACTCCTAATGTCCTTAGCATATATTTACTCAATGAAGTGATACGAGATATGTTGAGGAAAGGTATTGATTTAATGAGAAAAGAAACAGAAGAGAAAGCAAAATACATTGAAACACTCGTTGAAAAGAGCAGAGAATTAAGTTATCTTGCAAAGGATTCACAAATTCGCTCAAAAACAGCACATGTATTAAAAGTAAATGGTGGTTCCAAAATACTGATGGAACATTTAAAAAAGCATGGTTTTTTGATAAGCTCTGGGTATGGATCGATGAAAAATAACTATGTCAGAATTGCAAATTTTCCTGCTCATTCAGTCGAAGATATGAAAAAACTCGTGAATATCCTCTCTGCAATATAATTTTTATTCCGTATCATACTATTTCACACACCTCTTAAAAATGGTGTAAAAATATGGTACTATAAACGACATGAATGTAAAAGTTATTATTGGCATAATTGTACTTGCGATAATTGCAATTATTATTGGACTGGTCATGCTTTTGCAGAAACAGCCAAAATCTGTTGAAAAAAAAGGAAAGGAGAATGAGTTGGAGATCGTAGGTGAACAAGGTGTCGCGCCGCAAGTGACACAACAAAGTCCCCAGGATACACAACAACTATCAAATGGCTCAATAAACGAGTCGCAAATGCCTGACACCTCCATTACTTACTCAGCACAACCTGATATGACAATCGATAAAAACAAGCAGTACTCAGCAATTCTTACCACAACAGCTGGCGATATTACTATTGCATTTACCACAAAAGAAACCCCGATAACGGTGAACAATTTTGTGACCCTTGCAAGGGACAAGTTCTATGACAACACCATTTTTCATCGGGTGATCAAAGGGTTTATGATCCAAGGCGGAGATCCAAAAGGAACTGGAACGGGAGGGCCAGGATATACATTTGATGATGAAGAATTTTCCGGGTCATACGAACGTGGCACCGTTGCAATGGCAAACTCAGGCCCCAATACTAATGGAAGTCAATTTTTTATCATGCACGAGAGCTCAACATCTCTTCCACCAAATTATGTTATTTTTGGCAAAGTTACCGAAGGTATGGATGTCGTAGATGCCATAGCATCGGCACCCGTTAAAGCAGGACCGTCAGGAGAACCGTCTAAACCGATTGATCCAGTGAAGATAACAAGTATAAAGATTGTTGAAAAGGAAACAGACACCAATTTAGATCTTGAATAGAAGTCTCCTTTTATTATCTTCAATACTCGTAAAGTCGTCTGCAATTTCAATGAGTTCATTATTTGCAGTTTTTTTGAACGCAACTACTTCAACCAAACATCCAAGAGCTTGTTGTAAGTAATTTACTACTGGTTTAAAATCTCCATCTCCGGAAACGAGAATGATTGAATCAACTTTTGTGCCAAGTCGGATCGCATCCATTCCAATACCCAGATCCCAGTCTCCTTTCTTTGCCCCGCCATAAAATGTTTGTAGTGGTTTTTCCTTTACTTCAAACCCTGCGTCGTGCACTGCATTAAAAAAAACATTTTCTTTGGAATCGTCAGCTTTGATCACGTATGCAATCGCACGAACGAGAAGTCTATCTTGCACAACGAGTTTGAGAAGATTTTTATAATTCACTCTGGAATTAAATAAATTCTTTCCTGAGTAGTAGAGGTTTTGTACGTCAACGAGTACGGCAACGCGTTGATCTTTATTTTTTACAATCATGGAAGACAGTATAATTCAGAACTCCGATAAAGTCTATATGTGCCGTATTGAAAGAGCGCGTGCAACTATCGTGTCTTTCTTACTTCATTGGTGGGTTTGAAATCACGCCCCCACCAGTTGGAGAGGGAGTAATGCCATGCTTCATATCCTGTACTGTTTGTCGCACTCGATCCCATTTATCCATACCCTCTTTTGGATAAACGATATAGCCGCCATAGTTTGAGTATCCATCGGTCAAAAATTCATCAGTCAACACCAATGTATCTACCGAGTATTGTTGAGAGTTTCTTGCTTCCAGAAGAAGTCTATTCATATCAGATAGGGGAAGGTCGGTAATGATATGATTTTCTAGTTTGTCAAGGAGCGGAATAATTTTTGGAATAAATCCAATGCGCAATACTTTCTTTTTGACTGCATCCAAAACATTTTGCTGTCTGAGTGCGCGGTTGAAGTCTCCCCCATCCTCAAGTGCATGGCGAGATCGTGCATATTTGAGTGCGGTTTGTCCATTCATCTGAGTCAAACCACTGTCAAAATGGAGCTCTTCAAATCGACAGGGAAATGCAATTGGCGGATGATCTTTGATATCTTTCACAAACTGTTCAAGCTCGGGGTGTTGTTCGTATATGCGTCGTATATCATCTGCAGATGACTCCTTATTAAGGATTGGTTCAATCAACGAAAATTCTTCATCTCGCCCGCAGAGGTTTTTCTCTTCTCCTTCAATTGGATATTCATAATCAGTAAACGTTTTTTTTACATCTACTTCAATGCCCCCCAATGTGTCGATTGCGGTAATAAATCCATTAAAGTCTATTGCTGCAAATGCATCAACTTCAAGTCCGGTTATGTCTTTTACAACCTTCTTCAGAAGACCTGAAGGATTACCTTCAGATAAAAGAGAAGTATCAATGTCGGGATACTTTTTGGGGAAAAGTCCCATTTGATAGACTGCATTTATTTTGCTATGGAATGGTTCATTTAGCGTTGGTACGGCAACCCATGTGTCTCGAGGGATTGATATAAGTACTGCAGTTTTTTTTTCAATATTTAGATTAATAACCATGATGGTGTCGGTCAGATAGGTGCCATCATGCTTGCCACCTCCGTATCCAAGTAGTAAAAAGGTATATTCAGTTTTTGCTTTTGGCTGTTGATCTTCAGTTTTGGTGGTTTCCTGAGGAGCAGTATGAATTTTATTATAAAAACTAAATGCTTTGACAAAAATAGATACCACCGCAATAGCGACAAATATCCCCAGAGAAATAAGTGCATATCTCAGTAGTATTTTTCGTTGTTCTATCTGCTTAAGTCGTGTATTTGGCATAGGTGAATTGAAGCTCCTATTATACCGGATAATTTCTCAATGGTTACATGGTAGCTTGTTTATCGTACATTCGTCAACTTGATAATAATTTTGTATAATCAAAAGAGATACCTATGAAAATCACTGATAAAGACGGCAAAACATTGTCGCCGTTTCAAACAATTGACAAGGTCACAAATAGAGCGCAAAATACGCTTCTTGAAATTGAGCTTATGATTTTGGAAGTTGTTGGATGGATTCCTTTGTCTTTGCTCAGGACGATTTTATATCGTATTGCTGGCATATCAATGGGATCTCGTTCGGTCATAAACAGGGGGGCACGACTTTATAATCCAGAACGGATTTCAATTGGCAAAGACAGCATTATTGGCGAAGGTGCTGTTCTTGATGGTCGAGACGATTTGACGATTGGAAGTCACGTTGATATCGCAAGCCAGGTCATGATATACAACTCTGAGCATAATGTACACGATCCGTTATTCAAAGCAATAGAAGCGCCAGTTAAGATAGGTGATTATGTCTTTATTGGTCCTCGGGCAATTATTCTTCCCGGCGTAACGATTGGAAATGGTGCAGTTGTTGGGGCTGGTGCGGTAGTTACAAAAGACGTCACTCCCTTTTCAATTGTTGGCGGGGTGCCCGCTCAAAAAATTGGCGAACGAAAGATTAAAAAACTCTCATATCAACTCCGCAGAAAAGGGCTCCTTGATTTTATATGCGGCTGAGATCAGATACCTTCTCCGGTTCCTCTCAAATATACAGCTTTCCACGGTCGATATGATGAGGTGAATGTTTTGTCTATGGTCATATTGCCATTCGTGTCAAATACTTTATAGTCAAATCGTGCTTTTGCTCCCCATGCAGCATAATCAACCTGTTTTACGGTACCAACGGGAAGGGTGGGATCATCCTCATATAATGGCTCAGGGGGAGGCACTATCCCCCATACGGTGACCGGAGAGATTTCAATAGATCGTCCATCAGATTGACCATAAAAGCGGAAGGTGAGAATCTTATTTGTTTTATCAATAACTGTTTCAATCAGAATTGCTCCTGGCGTATTATTCTTGAATTTCAAATCTACTGATGGAGTAAATATGGTTGCATCAAATCCTGGCTCAGAATCATTTTCATAGTATGATACGCGATATGCATGAGCAGTTCGTTCAATAATCGGTAGGCCAGTATTGAGCGCTGCTCGAAACATCGTAGTAGATACCTGACAGACGCCACCTCCATCGCCGAGTACGGTTCTTCCTGCCTTAATGATATAGGATGGCTGATATCCAGTAGAAGAAGAGATATCGCCAATATTGGTATTGAAAGAGAAGATTGAGTCTTTCGGCACGATCAGGCCATTGAATTTTGATGCTGCTAAAATGATGTTATGAATTCTTGATGAGATTGAATGACTATAATCTGAGACTCCTTCACCAATGAGCTCTTCAATACCGAGGTTGTTTGCTTGGGCAAGGGTAATTGCAGGTTTTACCACTTGATCACGTATCATTACTTTTTTCTTTGTTGATTCATGGGAGATTGTTTGTATTGCGGAGTTTATTTCGACATAAAACTCTTCGGACAACAGCTTTCTTCCATTTTTATGTGCTTTAAATTCGGTTACTTTTCCATTTTCAAATGAAAAAAGTGCATTTTCAGCTGGTAGGTTGTATGTCTCTTCAGCAACTTTTACAAATTCTTCAATTGGTTCATTCGAATAGCGAATTCCTGAGGTAAAAACAAAATCTCGAAAATGAAAGACAGCATTCAGTTGTTGAGCAATGCGTGTTGAGATATGTTTTGTACGACCGATTTGATATGCTTGATCAACTTTTGAGTCGATATCTCGAGTCAGCGCAAGTTGTTTTCCAGAAAAAGTGGCAATCGGAACTTCATCGTATACAACCTCAATCATCGCCTGGGTAAAATAGTCATCCCGTCTTTGTAAAAGCTTCAGTGCTTCGGTTTTTGACTTATGCCCCATATCAATGTTATCGATAAAAGTGTGGGGATAGATTCGATTGCCTATCTGTAATCGGATATTGATCCATGTAGCAATCAATCCAACTCCCCCCAGAAGAAGAAGTATTCCGGTAATAATCACGGCCCGCTGCATAACTGAAAATTTATTTATACGAAACATAGATAGTGTGGGAAGTGCTTGATTCGGTGATACAGATTGATTATAAATTTAGTATCATTGATATATGGATGATACTGAAAAAAATGACATAAATCAACAAACGCCGCAACCTATTCAGGGATCTATCAAACCTGAAGAGGTGGCATCCGAGATAGAACATCCTGAAGAAATATCGGGAAGTATTCCCCCCGATTTTCCGACCGACGTTCCTGTGTATCAAGAAAACAACAGCAAAATAAAGTTTATTATTGGTGCAATCATTTTTTTCTTGGTTATCTTTGGGCTCATCTATTGGTTTTTCCTTCGAGATATGGTCAATCCACCTTCATCAACAGCTCCAATAGACCAGGGTAAGGTAACACTTACCTATTGGGGCCTCTGGGATGAACAGGCAGTATTCCAACCAGTTATTGATGCATATCAGAAAGAAAATCCCAATGTGACGGTTCAATACGAAAAAATGTCCCCCGACCAGTATCGAGAACGACTCATTGCGCGGAGTAAAACGGGAAATGGACCGGATATATTCCGATTTCACAATACGTGGCTCCCTGAAATTCAGGAGGTGCTCACTCCAATTCCAAGCGACATCATGAGTAGTGAAGAATTCAATAACACATTTTATCCAATTCATCAAAGAGACCTGAAAATAAATGATCGATATTATGGAATTCCACTCATGATTGATGGAACAGTGCTTATCTACAATGAAGACATTCTCAAGCAGGCAGGATTGCAAAACCCACCCTCTACATGGGTTGGAGAAGGGAATGATGTCATTACTTCAATACAAAAACTGACGGTGAAGGATACAAATGAATCAATCATTACTGCCGGAATGGCAATTGGGGATGCAACAAATGTTGAGCATTTTGGTGAGATATTCGGCATACTTCTGACGTTGAATGGAGCTGACTTTACTGATCTTACGACGCCTGAGGCAGCAGAAGCACTCGGACTCTATCGTAAATTTTCTGAAGATGGCTATTGGAATGAGCAAATGCCAATGTCAACTACTGCATTCATTCAGGGAAGAGTAGCGATGATTTTAGCGCCAACATGGCAAATATTAGCAATTAAAAGTCAAAATCCCGAACTCAAGATCAAGGTAGCGGATGTACCAAAAGGTATCGATGATGCCGCTGTATCAATGGCAAATTACTGGGTGGAAGGGGTGAACAAAAATAATAATCACCAGGCTGAAGCCTGGAAGTTTTTAAAATATCTATCCGAAAAGAAGCAGTTATTGAAGATACACGAAGCTCAATCAAAGGTTCGACTCTTTGGATCTGCATATCCGAGAAAAGATATGGGCGAACTTTTGAAAGATCATCCATATCTTGCACCGGTCATTCGACAGGCAAAAAATGATGTCTTTATTTCACTCCCATTGGTGGATCGAACGTATGATGGAGGCCTGAATGATGAGATACTTAGATATCTTGAAGTAGCCATAACTTCATCATCTGAAGGGACTGATTATTCTGCTGCGCTCTCAACTGCCGGACAGGGTATTACAACGGTACTTGATCGGTATAAAATTGAGTAGTTCGTCATTGGATCTTACAGGGTAAATATGCTAATATGAGGGGGTATGGGCTTTTCGATACCGTTCTTCAAAAAAAAATCAGATCAATCAATTTACTTTGGGCTCTACATCACTGATGCATCGGCATTTGGCTTTGTTTTTGAAGTCAAGAATGGCGTTTCAACAATCATTGCTCATAATATATATAGCCTCACCGCAGGCTTTGATAAAATATTAGAAGATGTTGACAATCTGATTTCTGAGCTTGAATTAAAAACAAATCATCATTTGAGTCAGACTATTTTCTTCTTACACTCTTGGATGATTGATCCGGAAACATATGAAATTAAAGCTCCCTACAAAGACATTATTAAAAAATTATCGAAGGATCTTGAACTTGAGCCATTAGGGTACATTGATGTGAAAGAAGCGTTGGAGAGATATTTTAAAGATCAATCAATCGTAAATACAGTGGCAATTGAGGTAAATAAAACAAAGCTCGGTGTCACAGTAATAAAAGGGAATAAAATCATTCATTCGCAATATATTGCACGTACTGATGAAGTAGGGGATGATCTCAGTAGTGTCTTTAAAGAACTCCCCAAGCATATCACGCTCCCCAATATGATGAAAGTATTTGGCGATGAGGATAAGGCAGAAATTGCCTCAAAATTAGCAACGTATGAATGGGATGAGAAAATTTTTCCTGAGCATCCAACCATTGAGGTGATCAAGCAGGATGATCTAAACAAAACACTCGTTGAAACATTTACAAAGGAAATGTTGGTGATTGGTGACCATCAAGATCAGCAAAACAAAGCCAATTTTTCCCAGATTTCAAATGGCTCGGAAAGTGAAATAGACACCTTTGGGTTTGTAGAAGGAAAGGATGTTCTTGAAAGTCCAAAGCCATCTCAAGTCATGAATTTACCTCAAGGCAATTCTGCACAAGTACTAAATAGTGTTCAAATGGGCAATATGGTAGATGAAGAGCAAAAAGGTTCAATTTTAGCAAAAATAAAAGGCCTATTTATGCCAGGAGAACCGGGAAACACTGCAGGATCGAGTAAGAAAAAAGTTGTGCTCATCTCCCTCATTACGGTATTCATTATCGTCGGAATCTTAGCCTTTTATGAGTATTTTCTTCATACGCTTCATATAAAAGTATATCTAAAAACAAAAACAACTGACCAAATATTTGATCTTGATATTCCTATAAAGGATACTGATTCCAACGAACTTGCAGTAATTCAAAAAAATGTTACGAGTAAATATTCAAACAAGAAAAATACATCAGGTGTGCGCGATGTGGGAGAAACCGCAACAGGAACAGTTATCATACATAATTTTGACAATACGGTGCGAACCTTTACAAAAGGAACCGAAATTTCGAAAGGCAGTCTAGTTTTTCTCCTTGATAGCGATGTCAAGGTAGCTTCTGCAAGTGGAGCTACGAGCGGTTCAAAAGAGTCAGGAAAAAAATCGGTTACCGTTACTGCAAAAGACATTGGTTCTCAGTACAATCTTGCATCTGGATCTCAACTTAAGATAGCATCTCTTCCCGACTCATTATATTTTGCAATTGCTGATGGATCGTTCTCTGGTGGATCAAAAAAAGAGGTATCAACTGTTTCAAAAAAAGATATGGAGGTGCTCAAATCTGAAGCAGAGAAGCAAGCAGAGAAGAATTCTGAAAATGTTTTGGGTGAAAAAATAAGTTCCGATGAAATACTCATTTCAGATCTTACTTCTGTTGCAATCACGGACACAAATTATTCTGGTGAAGTTGGAGAAGAGGCAAAGACGCTTGGAATTACGGCGGATTCTGAAGTTGAATATTTTACTTTGAAAAAGAAAGCGCTTTTGGACACTCTGCAGACCCTTTTTTCAAAAGAGCTTGATGCAGGGTATACAGTAGATCCAGAGAACATCGAATATACCATTGAAAATGTTGACCAATCGAAAGGTACGGTACTTGTGTCGGTGGATGCTTCTGCGACAGTACACAAAGACGTTGCTCTTGATACCATTAAATCATCATCTCGAATGCACTTAATGGGATCGCTTGACAAGCAGTTGAAGAAAGACTTTGAAATCGAAAAAATAGAAACGGAACAACCGCTCGGATGGATTCCAGTTCTTTCCTCATGGACACCAATTTTTAGTAAAAATATCAGCATTAGTACTTCTGTTCGATAAAAAAATATGCCCCTAAAAATATACCGAAAAGAATTTATTTCAAAGCAAAGACGTTTTGTACAGATACTTTCGTATGCTATTTTGACGATTGGAGCCGGTTTTTTATTCTGGGCATTTTATCCAATGGTTTCTTTTGAACTGTATGCTCGATTATTTTTACGTCGGGCGGCTGCTTCTCCAGTCCCTGAATCTGAAAAAGTATCTTCACTTGAATTTGCTCACTCTGTTTATGCTGATGGATTATCACTTTCTAATAATCTAAGAGATTTTACACAAGCGAATGTTTGGTTTCCAACATCCAAGTTGCCTGTTGGTCGAGATGATCTGGATACGAAATCATACTCACTTTCGATTCCACGTTTGAATCTCAGTGATTTGAACGTTTCAGTAGGCGGAACCGATCTCTCAAAGAGCCTGATTCATTATCTTCCCTCATCCCTTCCTGGACAGTATGGAAATGTAGCCATTTTTGGCCATTCTACCCTTCCACAACTCTTTAATCCAAAAGACTATAAATCTGTATTTACCTATCTTCCCAAGCTAGAAGTAGGAGATCGTGTGTTTATTAAAATCAATGGGGGGCAATATGAATATGAAGTGTATGACATGTTTATAGTGAATCCAGATGAGGTATCAGTTCTTGAGCAACAGTTTAATGATTCTGTTCTAACACTGGTAACATGCGTCCCTCCTGGTACTTTCTTGCAACGACTTGTTGTTAAAGCACGGCTCATCCGCGATACTTCTCTTTCGTTAAGATAACATCCTTCTTATCAACCTATAGTCTGGTACAATAGTGCATGTCAAGAAAGATATCGGTTAGCTATCGTATGGTTGAAATAGTGATTTCTCGCATAGTCTATTTTTTACTATATTTTGTTACTTTATTTATCGTTTCTCTTGGAGAAGTATCGTATAAAGCAATTTCCATTCCTTTTCATTTCTTTCGGCAAATTATATTCATTGCGTATTCGTTTTTGACCAGTACGCAGTTTACAGAATTAATTAAATCAGGATTAAAAGCTGTTCTCGCAACTTTTTTCAATATTCCCTCCTATGTCCAATTTGCTACTAAATCTATATTTAAACTTATTGAATCATTTGTTTTTTGGGTGTTATTTCTTGCTGTATCGGTATTTCGCTTCTTCAAGAGTATATATTTTCGATATTTTGTGTATGGATTTTTCTTTTGTCTTTTTGTAATTTTCATGCACCAATCATATGTATTCATAAGCAATCTCCCATCTCCAAAATCTATTGGTGAAGTTAACTTCGCCCAATCAACCCATCTCTATGATCGAAATGGACGGTTGCTCTATGAAATTTTTAGAGATCATAATCGAACGAAAGTGAGCCTTTCGGAACTTCCAGACACCATTATTCAGGCAACGATCTCAATTGAGGATAAGAATTTCTACAATCACAAAGGAATATCATTTTTTGGTGGCGTTTTGAGGGCAATAAAAGAAACAGTTGCCACCAATGAACTTCAGGGAGGCTCAACCATTACGCAACAATTGGTAAAAAGTGCATTGCTTACCCCAGAGCGAACCATCGAGAGAAAGATGAAAGAAATGGTACTTGCTCTTTGGACAGAACAGTTATACTCAAAAGACCAGATAATGGAAATGTACTTGAATCAGGTTCCATATGGCGGATCTGCATACGGAATTGAGGAGGCTGCAAAAGTCTATTTTGGTAAACATGCTCAAGATTTAACCCTGAGCGAATCAACTCTTCTTGCAGGGCTTACTCGCGCACCATCAATCTATTCGCCATTTATCAATCCTGATCTTGCAGAGAAGCGACGGAACCAAGTATTGAATGAAATGTATTCTAATGGATATATCACGAGATCTGAAAAGGAAGACGCTCAGAATGAACAAATAAATGTACAACCACCAACGACGAATATTCGTGCACCACATTTTGTTATGCACACACGCACTTATCTTGAGGAAGAATATGGAAGTAAGCAAATTGAGGAAGCAGGGTTTCGTATAATGACGACACTTGATCTTGATATACAAGAAAAGGCAGAGCAGATTCTGCGAGAAGAAATTGCCCGATTAAAACCACGAAATATTTCAAATGGGGGAATCATCGTACTTGATCCAAACACTGGAGAGATTCTTGCAATGGTTGGATCAGTGGATTATTTCAAAGACAAATATGGTGCATTCAATGTAACGACCGCACTTCGACAACCAGGTTCCACTCTGAAGCCACTTCTTTATTCAATGGCTTTGTCTCGTGGATTTACTGCCGCAACACCCATTGATGATTCTCCGATCATTTTTCATATTCCCGGAAGCGAATCATATAAACCTGTCAATTATGATCGACGGTATCATGGTCGAGTGCCCATCAGACAAGCGCTTGCAAACTCATACAATATTCCTGCAGTCAAGGTTCTCAATTCTCTCGGTGTGCAATCATTTGTAGATTTCGCTGAAGAAATGGGTATCAATACGTGGGAGGATTCCTCTCGATTTGGGCTGTCATTAAGCTTAGGTGGTGGTGAAGTTACCCTACTTGATTTAACACAAGCATTTGGGGTACTTGCAAATGGAGGGTATCGTGTAGAACCAAGTCCCGTTCGGTCAATCATTGATAGTAATGGGCGAGTAGTTCAAGAATTATACAACTCAAAAACAAAAGTATTAAATGAAGGTATTTCATTTATTATTTCGGATATTCTTGCTGACAATAACGCACGTATTCCCACATTTGGCCCCAACAATGCACTGCACATTCCTGGGTATACGGTATCTGCAAAAACAGGAACAACGAATGATTATAAAGATGCGTGGACAGTTGGATACACCTCAAAGGTTGTTGTTGGCGTGTGGGTGGGGAATAATGATAACTCACCCATGATCAATGCTCCAGGTTCATTGGCGGCAGCACCGATTTTTAAACGGCTGATGACCTATCTTCTTGAGGAGCGCAATATGGAGGGCGAAATGCAAAAGCCAGCAAATGTCATTGGGAAGCCCTGTTATGCAGGCAAAACCGAGTATTTTCTCATTGGAACAGAGTCTCGAAGCGGTTGTTATGATACGGTTATAAAACCCGGCACGCCAAGTCCCATTGAAGAGGCGGTAAATAATTGAGTATTTCCCGATACTGGTTATTTTGGCTCATGCATTGTTATTTTACTTGCCCGTTCATTATAATGATCATATGAATTCATCATTTTCATTCGATCATTATGAGATGGATCCTCAATCAGGTAAAATTCATTTTTTTTACAGCCTGACAAGCGATGGAGATGTTTATCATTTTGATGAAAAAATAATCCTTTCTCGATCATTGTCGTTGAATGGTCAGGATGTCTTATTAAGTAAAATGCTGCAATCAATTCATATTGCGCTTGGGATGAGTTATTGGAAATTATTCTGCCCAAGAACACTTCTTTTTAAGTCGTATCAATTATCAAAGCTGCAGGCTGAATTTTGGAATACGGTATATACCAAAGGATTTGGTGAGTTGTACTACAAAAACAATATTGATTATCGCAATCTGATCAATTTTCCATATGACGCTTCATTATATGATGAACCTACAAACTGTGAGTTGAAAGATCGCAGTCTGGTTGGTATTGGGGGCGGCAAGGATTCGATTGTGACTGCCACATTGCTCCAGGAAAATGATAAAGATTTTGATGCATTTATCGTTGAAACGCAAAAAAGATATTCGCTAACAAATGAAGTATCTCAGAAGCTTGGCATTCAGGAAGTCATTATTCAGAGAAAAATTGATCCTCAATTGTTTGAATTAAACAAGGACACAAAAACCTTCAATGGACACGTTCCCATATCAGTCATATATGCATTTCTCGGGGTTCTTGCAGCTTATGTGTATGATTATTCCAACGTCATCGTGTCAAATGAACGAAGTGCAGATGATGGCAATATTAAGTATCTTGGAGAAATAATAAATCATCAGTGGAGTAAATCAACTGAGTTTGAACAACTATTCCAAGATGTTATGGCAAAGACACTGACTCCCAGTATTCAATATTTTTCTTTGCTCCGTCCACTTTCAGAACTCCAGATTGCACAACTTTTTTCAAAAAAAGTTCAATTTCATAATCTTTTTTCAAGCTGCAACCGAAACTTCAGTATTACAAAGTCAAGTTCCCAGATCTGGTGTGGACAATGTCCAAAGTGTGCTTTTACCTTTTTACTCATGGCGGCATTTTCTGCAAAAGAATCGGTCATACGTATTTTTGGTGAAAATTATTTCAATAAACAATCGTTGGTATCAACGTATAAACAACTTCTTGGTATTGAAGGAGTAAAACCATTTGAATGTGTCGGTACGTCAGAAGAGGCGATTGTTGCTTTGTCGCTCGTTCATGAACGTGGTGCGTTTGAAGATTCGTCCATTATGAAAGAATTGGCACAATCATTGCTTGCAAATACGGAAAAGGTGAATCATATGAAGCATCATCTCTTTTCCACAAAAGAAAGTCATATGATGCCAAATGATTTTCAGTCAATTATTTCAAATTTGTAGCCATGATTATTCATATATCAGAATACGCTGATAAGAAAGTGCTCATACTTGGGTATGGTGGTGAGGGAAAATCAACGGAGTTATTTCTTCGCACAAAGTATCCAGGAATATCAATTAAGATTGCAGACCAATCTGAAGGAGAAGCGTATCTAAAAAAACAAAATGAATGTGATTTTGTCATCAAAACACCTGGAATTCCAAAAAAACTAATCACAAAACCTTATACGACTGCAACAAATATTTTTTTTGAATTAGTCCCAAAAAATCAGATTATTGGTGTGACGGGATCAAAAGGCAAAAGTACCACTGCATCTCTCATTGCACACATTTTAAAAAAATCTGGGTGGGATGTGCGGCTGATTGGCAACATTGGAAAACCAGCATTAGACTCTATTCTCACCGGATATTCATCCGATACGATCTTTGTGTACGAACTGTCAAGTTACCAGCTTGATGATATACAGTATTCTCCCCACATATCAGTAATAACGGCACTCTTTCCCGATCATATTCCGTATCATGGGACTGTTGAAAAATATTATAATGCAAAGCACAATTTGCTCAAACACGCTGAGTCCAATGACTACGTGATTTACAACAAGTTATATAAAATGCTTACACAATGGGCCCATGACTTTAGTGGGGTGGCACTTTCACCTTCAGGAAAAAACAACCACTACCAAACAAAATTAATTGGGAAGCACAATCAGAGCAATATTGCACTTGCAGTTTCAGTTGCACGTCTTTTTGACATATCTGAACGAGATTGTCATACGCAAATACAATCTTTTGAGCCTCTGCCACATAGGCTTGAGAATATTGGCACATTCCGTGGGATAAACTTTTATGATGATGCCATTTCGACAACGCCAGAGTCAACCATTGCAGCGTTACAATCATTAGAAATGGTTGAAACGATATTATTAGGCGGTCAAGATAGAGGATATCAATTTAATCTTTTAGCTGAGACTCTTGAGAAGTACGGAGTAAACAATATTGTATTGTTTCCCGACGCAGGAACAGCCATTGAGGCAGAACTAGCAAAACGAAGCTCGTATAAACCAAAGATTTTTCATACATCAAAAATGAGAGAAGCAGTATCAATTGCGTTTCAAAACACGTCTTCTGGGTCAATTTGTCTCCTTTCAACTGCTTCACCAAGTTATTCAATTTGGAAGAATTTCATCGAAAAAGGAAAACAATTTCAAACATTTGTTAGGCAATATGCGCAGGAAAACCAAAATCAGGAGACTACGAGCTAATAAGAAATCACTCCCAACGACCATATTACTTGTATCGCTGGCTGTTATATTTTCATTAATCGGCCTTATATTTGTCTTTGAAGCGTCCTCAATTCGAGCGCTTCAATCGACCGGAGATAGTTTTCATTTTTTGAAATTACAACTGCGTTGGATTGGACTGGGGATAGTTGCTATGATTTTTTTCTCCGTTTTCAATTATAAGCAATTGTATTATTTTGCATTTCCGCTGATGGCGGGAGTGATTGTTATGTTGCTGGTTGTGCTCATTCCTTCGATTGGGCAACAAGTGGGAGGCGCACGACGATGGATAGATCTTGGAGTCATAACAATTCAGCCAACAGAGTTTGCAAAGCTTGCTGCAATTATTTATCTCTCATCGTGGTTTAGCAAGAAAGAGAAGAATCGATTCATGCCATTTGTTCTTCTTACTGGATTTTTGATGGGACTTATTCTTTTGCAACCTGATATGGGTACCGCAATAATTATATTTGCACTCAGTGTTATAATGTATTTTCTGGCAGGACAGCAGCTTCAGTATCTTTTTGCATTAATTCCAGTTGCAATTGGTGGATTTGTTGCGCTCATATTTGCTGCGCCGTATCGATTAAGAAGGTTAACTGCTTTTTTAAATCCGTCTGAGGATCCATTGGGTGTTGGATTTCATATAAATCAAATATTGATTTCGCTTTCAGAGGGAGGATTTGCTGGGAGAGGATTTGGTGCCTCAAGACAGAAGTATTTATTCCTTCCAGAGGCGCATACAGACTCAATTTTTGCGATAATGGGAGAGGAACTCGGATTTATTGGGGGAGTACTTATTATATTCTTTTATATTATTTTACTGTTTAAGTTATATGAAATATATAATTCGACTTCTGATCGTTTTGGGAAATTATTAAGCGGTGGAATCTTTACCTTTTTTGGTCTTCAGGTGATGATTAATCTTGGAGGAATGGTCAATCTTATGCCACTTACTGGAGTCACTCTTCCATTTCTTTCATATGGCGGATCGTCGATGATTACCTCATTTATGCTTATCGGAGTTGCTATAAATATTTCACATCAGGCAAAGCTGAAGTAGAATTGATACAATGCACATATGCGTATGATTCATAAAATCATGATTACCGGAGGTCACCCTGCACCGGCACTTGCAGTCATTGATCAACTGAAAAATATACATCCAGAATGCAAGATTATCTTTGTCGGAAGAAGATATAATAATGCACATGAGCAGTCTGATAGTTTTGAATTTCAAGAAGTACAAAAGAGGTCCATTCAGTTTATTAACCTTAATGCAGGCCGAGTAACACGTCTGATTTCAATACAATCATTTCTTCAACTTCTTCGGATCCCGCTGGGGTTTGTTCATTCACTTTTCATTCTGACAAAATACCCACCAGATGCTATCTTAACATTTGGTGGATATTTAGGTTTGCCCATTGCTTTTGTTGGATATCTTTTTGGGATCCCGATCTATACACACGAACAAACAATTCAACCAGGTACAGCAAATAGATTGATTGCTCACTTTGCAAAAAAAGTATTTGTATCGTTTGAACAATCAAAAATATATTTCACCCAAACAAATTGTGTAGTAACGGGAAACCCGATTCGCGCAAGCATATTTAAGAAAAAATCAGGAGACATCTTGATTGATCAGTCAAAACAATGTCTCTATATCACCGGTGGATCTTTAGGTTCTCATGCTATTAATGTTCTGATTGAAAAAATCGCTCCAAAACTCCTTCAAACATATACGCTGATTCATCAAACGGGAAATATTGAAGAGTTTGCAGATTTTGATCGACTGATGAAACTGAAAAAAACATTACCTAAAAATATGCGCCGGAACTATATTCTCAGGAAGCATATTTTTGATGATGAAATTGGATTTGTCTATGCTTCATCAAGCCTCGTTATTGGACGCTCAGGAGCAAATACGTGGTTTGAGCTCGTAGCTTTACAAAAGCCAGCCATCCTTATTCCCCTCCCATGGTCAGCATTTAACGAACAACAGCAGCAAGCAGAGCTTCTTCAATCATATGGTGTTGCCAAACTCTTCAACCAAGAACATTCGAGTGAACAATTACTAGAACTTATTAATCAAATGATGGATAATATACACGGCTATGAAGAAGCATATAAAAACCATTCGAGCATCTTTAACCCCAATGCAGCTCAGCAAATCATTGCTCGCATTTTTTCTTAAACGGAAATATTTTTTTCTTGCCGTCATATCTTTCATTTTTTGGGTTGGCCTCCTGTATCAGTTTGATCATCAATATCAAGTAAAATCAATATCGGTTGGTGCATCACAATCTGAACCAGTTGTTGGTACCACAACTCTCAAGGGTAAACATATCTGGATGATTGATACATTGACCGTTGCAGAGAGAATCAATACTATTAATCCTTCATATGTAGTAAAGGAGGTGCAAAAAAAATATCCAAATGAGTTATTGATTATTGTGCGAAGATTATATCCATCTGCCTACCTTGATGTAGGAAATGGATATATACTGTTGAGTAAAGAGGGAAATATTTTGCAAAAAGATCGTAAAATCAAGCAAGATACTATCCCAATTATTTCCTATTACCAAGATATGCCATATTCTGGATTTCAAGTTGGATCACGGATTGATAAAAAGGATATACGCGATGTGTTGTATTTTATTGAAGTTATAAAAAGTGCGAAAGAAAAGGTTGTTAGTATTGATATTGCAGGATATCATATGCTAGGATTATATACAGATACCCATGAATATTTGTTTTCATCCGAAAAGGAGCGGGAGTTACAGTTGTACCAATTTAAAGAAGCAATCAAGCAGTTCCAGATTCAAGGACTCAAGTATTCGCGGATTGATTTTCGGTTTGACAAACCAGTAGTCAAATTTTGAACATTTTATACGAATATAATAATTATTATTTGATATCATTAGCTCATGGCTGAGTCATTAATCTGTGGAATAGATATTGGAAGTACCAAAGTCGCAACTATTGTTGGTATTTCTTCAGAGGACTCAGATGAAATACGTATAATAGGTTTTAATGCCGCACCAACCAGAGGGGTAAAAAAAGGGTTAATCGTTGATATTGATCAGGCAACAACTTCAGTCGAACAAAGTATTGAAAAGGCAGAACGAATGGCTGGTCATCAAATAAAGGAGGCATTTGTTACCGTGGGTGGTCCTCATATTTCTTCCATTAACTCGCATGGCATCGTTGCTGTCGCAAACCCACAGTTTGAGGTTGTTGAAGAGGATGTTCTTCGAGTGATTGATGCTGCGCGTGCGATCTCCCTTTCAAATACCAGACAAATTATTGAAGTTACTCCCAGAGAATATAGCGTCGATGGACAAGGGGGGATCAACAATCCAATTGGCATGAGTGGGGTACGACTTGAAGTAGATACTCATATAATCACCGCATCAGCCACAAACCTCAAAAATATTGACAAGGTACTCAATGATCTTGGTGTTCGCAATCTTGGATATATTTTTTCAGGAGTAGCAGCTGCTGATTCAGTTTTGACTGATACTGAAAAGGATCTGGGTGTTGCTCTTGTGGATATTGGTGGTGGAAAGATAGACATTTGTATATATGTTGAAGGAGCACTTTCCTACTCATCTTCAATCCCAATCGGTGCTCGTCATATCAGTAATGATGTAGCAGTTGGGCTACGCGTATCACTTGATTCTGCTGAAAAAATTAAACTCTATCTTAGTAAGAATAAACAGAAAGTAGAAGAAGCAATTAAAAAGAAGGACAAGAACTTTTTGAGTTCAACAAAGCTCAATATTCCAGAAAAACTTCCTAAAGCGACTCCTCGCGAGATTGTTGATGGCATCATTGGTCCACGCATTGAAGAGATTTATACCTATATTAGAGAAGAGATTGTGAAAAGTGAGTTTGAGAAACATATTCCATCTGGACTGGTGATCACTGGCGGAGGGGCGCTCACTATTGGAATGGTCGAGCAGGGAAAGAGAATTGTCCGTCTGCCCATTCGTATTGGTGTTCCCGATAAAGCATCAGGACTCGTTGACGAAGTCATGAACCCCATGTACGCCTCAACACTCGGACTCGTGTATTATGGAGGAAAACAGATGTTGAGCGAGGATTCTTCATACAAAGATTTTAATTCAATTCTGAAAAACTTCTCAATGAATGATATAATTTCAAAAGTCAAAAAACTGTTTAAACAGTTTTTACCATGATGTATTTCATGGTTTATGGGTATTTCGTACAATGGAAATGATATTTCGTAGTATTATATACTCATAAACGAGAAGCAAAAACTCTACTTATTATGTTAATCAAACCAAAAGCAGGTCAAGCAGCAAAAATTAAAGTCGTTGGCGTTGGTGGCGGTGGTGGAAATGCCATAAACTCCATGATAAAAGAGGGTGGTATTGAAGGTGTTGAATTTGTTGCAGTAAATACCGATGCACAAGCACTTCTGCATAATAAAGCTGATATAAAAGTGCAGATCGGAGATCAGCTCACCAAAGGGCTCGGCTCTGGGGGAAATCCAGAGACTGGACAGCAGGCTGCTGAAGAATCAAGAGAAAAACTGAAAGATGAGTTCGGCAATGCAGACATGATCTTTATTACCTGTGGTGAAGGAGGGGGAACCGGAACCGGTGCTTCCCCGATTGTTGCAGAGGTGGCCAGAGAATCAGGCGCATTGACAGTCGCAGTCGTCACAAAGCCATTTGATTTTGAAGGGGCACCTCGCAAAGCTACTGCTGCAGAAGGCATCGATAGTTTGAAAGACAACGTTGACACTCTCATCATTATTCCAAATCAACGGGTCCTTCAAGTCATTGATAAAAAAACCTCCATTCTTGATGCATTCAAGAAAATCGACTCAGTATTGTATCAAGGAGTCAAAGGAATTGCCGAACTTATTACCCTTCCAGGACTTATCAATGTCGACTTTGCTGATGTTCGATCCATTATGAAGAATGCAGGGAATGCAATCATGGGAATGGGTATTGGTAGCGGTGACAAGCGATCGATATCTGCGATTCGTCAAGCAATATCATCACCACTTCTTGATACTTCTATAGATGGCGCAAAGGGTATTCTCTTAAATATTGTCGGCGGCGAAGACCTTTCAATGAGTGAGATTGATGAAGCTGCAACCATGATCTCAAAGGCAGTGGATCCCGATGCAAATGTGATTTTTGGTGCTGCAATTGATGAAAAGCTCTCTGATCAAATAAAGATAACGGTTATTGCCACCCGTTTTGATGAGAGCCGTATGAAGCTTTTTAAGTTTCAACGACCTGGTCAAGAAACTCCTGCCGTTGAAAAAGCAGACTCGTCTGAATATGCATCTGATGAAGATATGTCATTGTATCCACCTGAAGAAAAACAGAAAGATGAAGGAGATAGTCCAAAATCTCCATCGGTTATGCCAGCTGATTCAGATGAATTTGATATTCCTGCGTTTTTGAGAAGGAAGTAAAGAGAGTTATACCCTCCATTGATTGCCTCTGTCATGGATGATACAATTGATCTTATTACTATGGCACAACAACAAGCAAAAAAAGATCATTTCACCCAATTTTTCGTTGAGATGGAGCACAAGTGGCTCAATCATTGGAAGAATGAAGGCATTGTCAATAAATATCTCCATAAAAATGACGGTTCTTCTGAGCGTTTTTCCTTTCAAGATGGACCAATTACTGCAAACAATCCAATGGGTGTGCATCATGCATGGGGACGGACTTACAAAGACTTATGGCAACGGTTTTACAATCTACTTGGGGCACGTCAACGGTTTCAAAGTGGTTTTGATTGTCAGGGATTATGGGTTGAGGTTGAGGTAGAAAAAGAACTAAAACTCCGTTCAAAAAAAGACATTGAAAACTTGGTACCCGGCGATTCATTTAAATCAATTGCCAAATTTATCCAACTTTGTAAAGATCGTGTTCATAAATATGCAGATATTCAAACTGATCAATCAAAACGACTTGGTTACTTTATGGATTGGGAAAACTCATACTACACTATGAGTGAAGAAAATAACTATCTCATCTGGCATTTTCTCAAAGTTTGCCACGAGAATGATTGGATATATAAGGGTCATGAATCAGTCCCCTGGTGCCCGAGATGCGAGACTGCGATATCACAACATGAGATGCTCACTGAAGACTATAAGGAGGTCGTGCATGAATCAATATTCTTTCAGCTTCCCATTGTTGGACGAGAAAATGAGTACCTATTGGTTTGGACAACTACTCCTTGGACTCTTCCCGCAAATATTGCAGTGGCGGTGGATAAAGATATCGAATATGCACTTGTTGGGGGGGAAACAGGAAATACTTTTTGGGTCGCAAAGGATTTAGTTCAGTCAGTATTTAAGGAGAAACACCATGAAATCATCAAAACAGTCAAAGGATCTGAGCTTACCGGTCTGAAATATACGGGGCCCTTTGACCAACTTCAGGCAGTGAAAGATGTTGCTGTGAAGTATCCTGATGTATTTCACACCGTTGTGGAGACCGATTCACAAATCATGCCGATTACGACCGAAGAGGGTACTGGGCTCGTCCACACAGCAGTGAGTGCGGGAACTGAAGATTTTCGACTGGGAAAAAAATTAGGTCTGCCGATGATTCCGGTCATTGCAGACAATGCAGACTACCTTCCCCATATGGGATTCCTGGCGGGGAAAAATGCAAAGAAACATCCTGAGCTCATTTTTGATCATCTGAAAGAACGAGATGCGGCTGGTGAGAACTGGATTTTTGAAATACGACGGTATAAACATCGCTATCCCGGGTGTTGGCGTTGTAAGACGGAGTTGGTCTGGAAAGTGGCCGATGAGTGGTATATTGCAATGGATCGTCCGTCAAAGGATGCACGCAAAGGAACGCTTCGAGAGCGGATGATGAATGTAACAAAGCACATAAAATGGATCCCGGCATTTGGTCTCGATCGTGAGCTTGATTGGCTCAAAAATATGCATGACTGGCTCATTTCAAAAAAGAACCGATACTGGGGTTTGGCACTCCCCATTTATGAATGTCCAGAATGTAACTCATTTGAAGTTATTGGATCAAAAGAAGAACTGCAGGAAAGATCTGTTGACGGCTGGGACAGGTTCAAGGGACATACACCCCACAAACCGTATATTGATGAAGTAACTATTTCCTGCTCAAAATGCGGAAAACAAATTCATCGAATCGGTGATGTGGGCAATCCGTGGCTTGATGCAGGCATTGTCCCGTACTCTACCATGAGAGAAAATAATCAAGGAGAACCACTGTACACCAAAGACAAGGCAGAATGGAAGAAATGGTTTCCCGCTGATTTTATTACCGAATCGTTTCCAGGACAGTTTAAAAACTGGTTTTATGCAATGATTGCAATGTCGAGTGCTTTGGAGAATACCAAACCATTCAAACAAGTACTTGGTTTTGCCACACTTGTTGGTGAAGATGGAAGACCGATGCATAAAAGTTGGGGAAACTCGATTGAATTTAATGAAGGTGCTGATGAAATTGGCGTTGACGTGATGCGATGGATGTATGTTCGCCAAAACCCTGCGGAGAATCTGGCTTTTGGCCCAAAAAAAGCACAAGAGGTTCGTCGACAATTTTATCTCCCTCTTTGGAATATATTTAAATTTTATCGAATGAATGCTGAAGTAGATGGCATTGAGTTTTCAGATGATTCTTTTGAGAATGTGAAACTTTCAGTACTTGATCAATGGATACGTTCACGACTTCGTCAAACAGAGTCTGTCGTCAAATCGAGACTATCTGCATATGAACCGAAGCAAGCAGCAGTATCAATTGAAGAGATGGTCCAAGATCTGTCACTGTGGTACATCCGGCGATCTCGAGATAGAGTCGGTCCATCTGCAACAGACAAAGATGATCAACAATCTTTTTATACAACTTCTCAGTATATTTTTAAAAATCTTGCAATTATCATATCGCCGTTTCTGCCATTCATAAGTGAAGAAATATATACTATTCTTACTGGTGGTGAATCAGTGCATCTTGAGTCGTGGCCAGAGCTTGATGAGAATATCGACAAACGTCTGATTGACGACATGAATATCGTGAGACAAATTGTCGAAGTAGGACATCGAATACGGAAAGAGAATCAGATAAAGGTTCGCCAACCACTTGCTTCTCTTACTGCTCAGCTACCCAAATCATTCAAATTGCATCACGTCAATTTTCTGGAAGAATATAAAGAATTAGTTGCTGCAGAGCTCAATGTAAAAAAAGTTATTTTGGAGGAGAGTAGTGGTGAAGAGATCAATGTTTCATATGACCTGCATATTTCAAAGGAATTACAACTTGAGGGAGAGATGCGTGATTTGGTGAGAAAAATTCAAAATCAACGAAAAAAACTTGGTATTAAAATCTCTGACGCTATTAGCATAACTATTGAGGAGAAATTTAAACCATTCGAAGAAAGTATTGCATCGCAAGTTCAGTCGACAGACATTTCGTACGGACCTGAACTTCAGGTTGAAAAGAGAGCCTGAAACATTGATACTGTTTCATATGCCGAGTACCTATTATATTCCAGTTATTATTTTATATCTTTTTGGGCTCCTTAATTTGATCGGTGTTCGTTCAGACTTGGTACCAACGTATCTCATGTTTTTCGGGATTGGGTTGATATTTTTTATTGCAATAAGGTTCCTTCAAGTAAATAAACATTTTTTTCGTCAGAATGCGACAGTATTTTACTGGGTTTTTGTCTTACTCCTGATTCTGACATATTTCTTCGGTACGGAAGTGAAGGGCTCAAAACGGTGGATAGATTTATATTTTTTTCAACTTCAGACATCAGAAATCTTTAAAGTATTTTTTGTAGCATTTTTAGCTCGACTGTTTTCAACGGTAAAAAATCCTCTCGAAAATAGTCGGCTTTTTTATAAAGTTCTTTTCTATACTATTATTCCCTTTCTTCTCATATTTCGACAACCCGATTTGGGGAGTTCTCTCATGATTCTTGCTACTTTTTTTATCATGACATTGCTGTCAACGGTGCCAAAAAAACAAATTATTGGGTTTATTCTCATCATTTTAGCCATGCTTCCAATCGTCTGGTTTAGTATGCGTAGTTATCAACAAAGTCGTATTTTAAGCTACATAAACCCCACATCTGATACTTCTGGTGCCGCATACAACATGACACAGGCAAAGATCGCCATTGGCTCAGGCACATTGATGGGAAGGGGACTTGGAATGGGAAAACAGTCTCAGCTCAATTTTTTACCCGAGTTTCATACAGACTTTGCATACTCATCGCTTGTTGAACAATTTGGTTTTGTGGGAGGGGCGTTAGTGATCATATCGTATGGGATATTCTTTTATCTTCTCTTTTACCGAATGTCAAAATATGTGAATGGGAAGGATGTTGATGAGCGGTACCGGTTCTTTTATCTTCTGGGGTTTGCTACAATAGTTATTGTACAAACAAGTGTGAATATCGGTATGAATTTGGGGTTGTTGCCGGTTGCAGGGATTACGTTGCCATTTATTACGTATGGAGGGTCTTCACTCATTACCTTTATGATTGGTCTTGCATTGATCCCGTAAGCTCTTGCAGTTGACGAAGAATGCAGTATAATAGTTATTCACGCTCAAATATTTGAGTTCTATTTCATAAAAATGAATACACACGCAGTTATTGCAATCCAGGGAAAACAATACATCGCAAAAAAAGGAGATGAATTGGTTGTAGAAAAAGTAAATAAAGATGAAGGGGAAGAAATTTCTGTTCCTGTTATTATGTACTTTAATGCCGATTCGGCAGAAATTGAGATCCCGGAAAAAGAGACAGCAGGAAAAGCTAAAATATTAAAAAACATGAAAGGTGATAAAATTCGTGTAGCAAAATTTAAATCCAAAGTTCGGTATCGAAAAGTGACGGGCTTTCGACCACATTTGACAAAGATAAAGGTAATCAATATTTAATGCAAATAGCTAAAGGCTGATAGTAAACAATTTATATATGGCACATACAAAAGCTCAACGAGCAGTAAAAGGAAACAGAGACTCTATCTCAAAACGTCTGGGAGTAAAACGGTACGGAGGTCAAACAGCAAAGGCTGGTAGTATTCTGATCAAGCAACGAGGAACCAAGGTAAAGGCGGGGGTCAACGTATATGTGAGCAGGGATCATTCGTTACACGCGAGTAAAGATGGTACGGTAGAATTTTACCAAAAAGAAGGAAGACAGTACGTAAAAGTGGTATAGTCATCATTAATGAATACAAAATCAACTAAGGAGCTATTTGAACTACTGAGGCAGGAGCAGGATATTCTGCGAAAAGCTCGATTAGTACATCAACTTCGTATTGATAAGGAAATTTCATTGAAAGAAATCGCACAAGTGCTTAAAAAACACCCATCATATGTGTCTCATATGATTCGACTTCTCCGTGTACCACAACTTGCAACTGATGGGTATTATTCAGGACAGATTTCTACGACTCATCTGATGATCTTGTCACGTCTTCAAACTGAATCGCAGATGAAAGAGGCGTATGAAGAAATATTGAAAAAAAACCTCACCGTACCACAAACTGAGACATTGATTCGTCAACTCAAATTCGATGTTTCATCGGATGACCATCTTATTCCACCAAAAGTACTAGCCCAAATGTCAAACAGCATTCAAGAAATCCATGAAGCGCGAGTACGGATATATCAATCGCGCGTACGAGGAAAGATAGTAATTGAAAAACGCGGAAACACAAAAGATACCACAGCATTTATCAACGAAATAACAAAGCTCCTTGCGCGCAAGATTTCAGAAGGTCATCATATTGAAGTGCTTGATTGATCTCTTTATACTCTCACGATCAAAGCGGCAAATGCTCGTAAATTGCCCTTATCATCATACGGGTTGGTAATTGGTCCGATTTTATCTACGGGGAAGTACCGATAAAATACTTGCCCGACGATTGAATCTTTTGGAATTGTTCCAAACTCTCGAGAATCCGATGATCGTGGACGATTGTCACCCATCACAAATAGTTGGCCTTGAGGAACGTGTATGGGTACCCCTTCTTGTGCAAAGCTCCCCGGAACAAGCGTTGTTTTTGCAGATATGTATTTTTCTTGAAGAAGCACGCCATTCACATACAGTTCCTTATTTTTAATAAGTACCGTATCTCCCGACAGTCCAATGATTCGTTTAATAAATTCAATATCATGATTTTTTGGGGAATGAAAAACGACAATATCACCCCGGTGGGGCTGTCTGATTTTATAGGTGATTTTGCTGGTAAAAATGTAGTTTCCATTATAAAAGGTTGGCACCATTGAAGATCCTTTAATTTGATTTGGCTGAAGAATAAAAAGATATACCACAATAAACAATGACCCCACAAACACCACCGTTTCCATAATCTCCATGACAAATGCTATGATGCCCTTCACAATACTCATCTGCTTATTGTAATGAACTTTGAGTATAAAAACAACATATTCTTGAGATGATATAATAGATAGGTTGGCCGCTTAGCTCAGTTGGCTAGAGCGTTCGATTCACATTCGAGAGGTCAGAGGTTCAAGTCCTCTAGCGGCCACCAATTATCTATCTTCTCTCATGATCTCTACCGTAATTCTTACTAAAAACGAAGCAAATAATATCAAAGAGTGCATGGAATCAGTATCATTTTCTGATGAAATACTCATTGTGGACAATGGATCATCAGATCAAACAGTATCTATTGCGCGGGACAATGGCGCACGAGTAATTCATGTTTCAAACGCAACTGACTTTTCGCAGTTGCGCAATAGGGGAATTGAGAGCGCAAAAAATGACTGGATTCTGTTTATTGACGCTGATGAGCGTGTATCCAATGAATTAAGAGATGAGATTATTGACAAAAGACAAAAATCATCCATGGGTACATATTACATTAAACGACGTGATCATTGGTGGGGAAAATCATTGCGTTTTGGAGAAGTGCACAGGGCATATTCTCGCGGATTTATTCGACTTATTCAGAAGGGGAGTGGAACGTGGATTGGGAGTGTGCATGAAGTGTTTCATACGAACGGTGCCGTGGGAAGGTTGAATGCATATATTGATCATTATCCACATCCAACACTCAAAGATTATATTTCAGATATCAATGAATATAGTTCACGTCGAGCTCAGGAACTGTTTCGAAGGGGCAAAACGACATCTGTATTTGAAATTGTCAGCTTTCCCATTTTTAAATTCCTCTATACATATATTCTGCTTCTTGGATTTTTGGATGGTGTCGAGGGATTTGCATATTCATTTCTTATGAGCTTTCATTCGTTTCTTGTTCGTTCAAAATTGTATATGATGGATTCATGAACCGATTCATAACAGTACTTATTTACCTGACTTGTTTTTTGTTTGTGTTTGGTCAACTGGGAAGAGTACATATTCCAGATCAACCCATTTACTTCTATCTCTATGAAGTTGGTATTGTAGCGACTCTCATCATATTCATATTTCGGTATTCGTTCAAACCGATCTCAAACATTGCATCAAAACGATTGTATGTTCTTTTTATTGCATGGATGGGACTGAGCTTGCTTATTTCATTTTTCTTCTATGAAACTGCTGCAAATATCATTGCCGGATTATATGCACTTAGAATTGGTGCATATATGCTCTATTTTGCCTATCTCAGGTATCATATGATGCATACACCAGTAAAGCTTAATCGTCCCCTCATTGGGATGTCGGCAATGATTTTTGTTGGATCACTTCTGCAGTATTATCTCTACCCCAATATTGGCAATATTGCCTATCTAGGTTGGGACCCGCATATTTCACGAATGGTGGGAGTGTTTCTTGACCCACCGATTACTGCCGGACTGTTTTTTATCTGTGGCTGGTATTTGGTTGATCAAGCAGAAAAAACAAAGCATCGATCTGCATCTATTTCGGTATTGATACTGTCTTTCCTTTTTATTGTAATGACCTATTCGCGCGCTGCATTTCTTGCCTTACTTGGCACCGTGATACTGTTTGGAATGCTGGTTAAACAGTATCTTTTGACCGCTCTGATGGTTTTTTCAGTCATTCTATTGATTTTTCTTATTCCAAAAGCACATACTGAAAGTATCAATTTATTGAGGACAACGTCAATAAATGCACGCCTTGCCGATTATCAGAAGGGATTTGAAATTTGGAAAAAGAGTCCACTTTTGGGCATTGGGTACAATCACATTCGCTTTGAGAAGGAAAAATATACGAGCGAAGTATTTGTTGAAGACTACAATCCGTCTCATGGAATAGCCTCATTTCATTCAAGTTTTATGATTATTTTGGTGACTGGTGGTGTTATTGGATTGACTTTATTTATATTTGTATTATTACAGTTGTCTCGGAAAGGGAGATTTTTGTTACTCAGTATTGCTTTTTTAAGTATTCTGTCATTGTTTGACAATGTACTGCTTCATCCATTTATCCTATATCTTCTGGGTATGACCTCAGTCTCTGAAAATTAATCATCTCGTTCATACCGAATCTGGACTGACTTTTCAGTAGTATTTCCTGCGATGTCAACCGCTTTGAACTGCAAAATGTTGTCTCCCTCCTTTAATCGAAATGTTGACTCAAACTCACCCGTTAAATCAACAACAATGGGGGAATTGTTTAAGTACAGTGACGTATTGCGGTCTGTATTTCCGCTCAGTTGAATCTCTTGGGCATTGACAACGGCATCATTTCTAGGCTGGTCGATTTGAAGTGATGGCGGATCCCGTTTGTATTCAACGGTAAATTTTTCAGTCTTTTTCGAATTTTTTCCATTTTTTGTGCGTGCCACAGCATACACTTGATTTTCTCCCACCTTTAATTTGCCAATTTCCTCTGTAAAACTTGATTGTTTACCAACTGTGATTGATGCTGATTTGATGTTATTTAGATAGTAATCAACTGAATCAAATCCGGTTGCCTGACCTGTTACGATGATTGTGGCAGTATTTGTTGCAACAGGTGGCGTATCAAGATCGACAGATCCATAAAATGAATCCTCTAATGTTTTCGACTGTTCTGTGTTGTCTGATCTAAATACATTGGTAAATAGTATTGCAGAGTTAATCAAACTATCAAAGCCAATCAAGAATATCACGGAAACGAGCACGACAGTCATCAGAATAAGAAGGATGATTTTAGTGTTATTTTGTTTTTTTCTATGCTGATATAGGCGGGACATATGAGCCTGTGGTCGGGATTGAACCGACGACCTACGGTTTACGATACCGTTGCTCTCCCAACTGAGCTACACAGGCAAGATAGAATACTTAGTCTACCTCAGCCAAAGGCTGATCCGCCTTTGGCGGAAACTGAGCTATATCGGCAATTTCGTTTTTGAAAGTATATCATTTTGTTGTGCGAATATCTTTTATGAGATCCCACGGTTCAATGTAATTACCCTCATATCCGAGTGCCCAAAGTCCCATGCCACCCAGTTCATGCTCAGATATAAATGCAAATTTGGTCGCCAAGGACTTTTCATCTTCATAATATATTTGCTTTATGAGTCCATTTTGAACATATACAATGCGGGGAGATTGAGATAATTTGTCATATGAAATGGACAAGTCATCGCGACGTGCCTCAATCAATGCGCGGACTCGTTTATACGTTGCGAGTGCTCCTGTCTGTGGAATAGCACGACTTCCTGATTTTTTTGAATAGGTTTGCCATTCATAGCCATAGAGGGGAATTGCCAGAATTACTTTCCTTGCATCTACTCGTCCTTTGAGTGAGGCAATCGTTTTTGTGAGGTTTGGTTTATCTCCTTCGGCATTTATCGGTGAAACAGGTCCGGCATATGACGAGCTCGGCACATGATAGTCATATCCCATGACAATGATGTGATCGACAACGTCGCCAATTTTTACAATGTCGTAGGCATTATCTCTATACACAGCAGAGGCATTGATATCAACTGATAAGAGGGCATGTGGATTTTGCTTTTTCAGTTCAATTGAAAGATCACTCAGAAATTGATTGTAAAATTTCATTGTGGGAAAATCCGATTGCGTAAAGTACTCAAAATCAATATTTACGCCGTCAAGTCCGTACTTATTGACCAAGGCGGTAATATTTCGAATGGCGCGTGTTCTGTTTGTTGGGGAGCTGATCAATGTATCAATCGATTTATTGTCAAAATTTTTGATGGCAATGAGTATTGCCGTATCAGTATTGCGTGCTTCCTCTTTCATTTTTGAAAATGTATCGGAAATAAAGTAAGACCATTCAACTAACGCTTCATTTTCATTGGAATATTTCATAAGTTCGCCTTTTTCGGTGATACCGAGGCCAAAATAGATGATTTGATCAAGGTACTCCGGATGCACTTTTGCTTTTTGAGCAATGGACCATGAAGGTAAAAATCCAACAATAATCTGATCAGGATTGGGGGTAAGATCAGCGGCGGTGATAGTAAAATCATCCGAAATTACTACTGGAGTTTTTTCATCAAACACCTCTTTCGAATAGGAATTTATGGTAAAAAAAATTACAGAAAGTAAAATCGCTGTGATCGCCAAAAATGTATATCTCAACATTTCTTTGCGAATTCGAAAAAATCGACTTGTTTCCCGGTGAAAACGGTGAAGCATATATTTATTATACTGATTTATATATATGAGTGTATGGCGTTTATTGGGAAAGAGAAACGAATAAATGATTCATCCTGAATGCATTTAGGCACAGGAATAATTGAGTCTAACGCGCAGATGTATTCTGGAGTAGGTTACGCGATACTGCGTGCACCTTGACTTATTGCAAACTATATGCAATAATCTCAATTATGGATAACATTCTCAATGAGTTAAGAGAAAAGGGTTACCGCCTTACTAAGCCAAGGAAACAAATTCTGGCAGCTCTTACTTTTCATCCTCAAAGCGTGGTGGACATTATTCGTTTCCTGAGAAAAAAGAAGGCTCCTGTTGACATGACAACAATCTATAGAACTCTTGCAGTTCTGCTCGAGCTTGGAGTCGTTGGTAAGACCAAATGCTACGACAACACCACCATGTTTGAACTGTTATCCGAAGACCATCATCACCATCTTATCTGTAATGATTGTGGCTCAATCGAAGATATTTCTCTGGATGAACACCTGCTTATGGATCAAGTTAACCATCAAACTAAATTTCAAGTACAGAACCATTCATTGGAATTTTTCGGTCTGTGCACGAGTTGTCAGTAAGTGTGAGTTGTATTATAAATAATAAAAGAAAGGAACTAACTACATGAAGAATAAAAATGTATACGCCATATTAGGAGTAGTCCTTGTTGTAATTCTCCTGTTTGTTTTTAAATCCGGAATATTTAAAAATAATAGTATTTTTGGGTTAAGTGGCGATAAAGTTCAAGTAACTGCCTCATTTTTTCCAATGGCTGAATTTGCGCAGCAGATAGGCGGAGACAAAGTTACGGTAACGAATCTTACTCCGGCTGGTGTTGAGCCTCATGATTTTGAACCCACTCCACAAGATATTGTCACCATTCAAAATTCAAAGCTGTTTATCTATAATGGTGCTGGCTTTGAGGCTTGGGTAGAACGAGTTCTTCCGGATTTGGAAAATTCACAAACAGTTACTGTTGATAGTAGTAAAAACATTAATTTGTTAACTGGATCTGAAGAAGAACACGCACATGCAAAAAAAAACCATGAGGAAGATCATGCACATGGGCTTTATGACCCTCATATTTGGCTCAATCCTCTCTTAGCTCAAAAGCAAGTCGATAATATACTTGCTGGATTGATAAAAGCAGATCCTAAAAATAAATCTTATTATGAATCTAGAGCTACTGAGTACAAGCAAAAACTGGCGGAGCTTGACCAAGAATTCAAAACAGACTTAGCAAGTTGCCAAAATCATACCATCATTACATCTCATAACGCCTTTGGATATTTAGCTAAAGAGTATAAACTTAGTGTTTTACCTATTTCCGGTCTATCTCCAGACGAAGAGCCATCTCCCAAAAAGCTTGCTGAGATTGCCGACTTTGCTCGTGCGCATAATGTCAAGTATATTTTCTTTGAAACGCTGGTTTCACCGAGATTATCACAGACCATAGCCAATGAAGTAGGTGCACAGACATTGGTGTTTAACCCCTTAGAAGGGTTGACAGATGAAGAAATTGCAGCAGGAGAAGGGTATCTATCTGTCCAAAGAGAAAACCTGGTAAATCTGAGAATTGCTCTTAACTGCAAATGAAAAATGAACCAATTATTACAGTCGATGATGTGAGCTTCAGCTATAATGGCAAACGTGTCCTAGACAATATCCAGTTGGAAATAATGCCAGGTGCCTACTTGGGACTTATTGGCCCAAATGGTAGTGGCAAGACAACACTTCTGAAACTTATGATTGGCTTACTTGAACCAAAGTCAGGAAAGATCGATTTGTTTGGTAAACCCCTGCACCAGGTAAAAGACTGGACACGCTTAGGTTATATTCCCCAAAAAGCTACTTGGTTTGAGAATAAATTTCCGATTACTGTTTGGGAAACTGTTTCTCTCGGAAGAATTGCCAAGAAGGGATTGTTGGCAAAATTTAACAAAGACGATAAGAGAGCGATTAATAACGCACTTTCAAAAGTCAGTTTACTCCCTTATAAAAACAAATTACTTGCTGAATTGAGTGGGGGCCAGCAACAAAGGGCTTTTATCGCCAAAGCTTTGGCTTCCAATCCAGAACTGCTTATTTTAGATGAGCCAACAGTGGGCATAGACGCTCGATCACAGGAAGATTTTTATGAACTTCTTGCTCAGCTCAATAAAGAAGGAAAATCAATTGTCATTGTTTCCCATGACATCTCTGTGATTGCTAATGAGGTGACTTCCCTAGCTTGTTTAAACAAAACCTTAGTGTATCACGGAACACCAAAGAAGTTCATTAAGGATGATTATATAAAACAGCTTTACGGCAAAGATAGAAGGTTTATCATTCATGAACACTAATATGCTGGAAATATTTCAATACAGTTTTATGGTCAGAGCGTTTATTGCCGGTACGGTGATTGGTATTATTGCACCAATGATTGGCACTTTTCTGGTGACTCGCAGATATGCACTGATGGCAGACAGTTTGTCTCATATTGCTTTATCAGGCATTGCAATTGGCTTGTTATCTGGTATTTACCCTGTGTACACTGCGCTTTTGGTGACAGTTGTTGCTGCTGTGTTTATCGAGTATTTGCGGGCCAAACGGGGGTTATCCGGTGATGTGGCGTTGGCAATGTTTTTATATGGTGGCCTGGCTTTGGCAGTTATCCTGATCAGCTTGGCGCGGGGGTTTAACACAGGTTTATTTTCCTATTTATTTGGGAGTATCACCACCGTCAGAGCAGTTGATCTTTGGGTGATCAGCTCACTCGGCCTGGCAACGATAATAGTTGTTTATTTTCTCTATGATGAATTCTTGTATGTTTCTTTCAATGAAGAAGCGGCAAAGGTAAGTGGTATCCCTGTCAGTATTCTTAATTCTGTGTTGGTAGTTTTGACTGCAATAACCGTCAGTTTATCGATGAGAATTGTAGGGTTACTACTTATTGGAGCACTGATGGTGATTCCTGTAGTAGCTGCCATGCAGATTGCGAGAAGTTTTATAAAGACATTAGTCTATGCGGTTGGTTTTGGAGTAATATCAGTTATGTTAGGGTTGTTCATTTCTTATTATTTGAACCTGGCTGCGGGAGGTACTATAGTGGCAATTTCCTTGGGATTGTTTGGCATTTCTGCGATAATAAGTCATAGGAAACACATATGAATAAACGTACCCTTATTATTTTTAGTTTTATTGTCGTCTGGTTTTTTCCAAAACTTGCTTTTGCTCAAGAGCCAGGAAATATTCTCCGGCAAGAATTGATAAAAGCTCAGGTAGTGGAGATCGTGGATGAAGGCACTAAAAAATTTGCAGAAGTTGATCAAAGTTTTGTCTACCAAACCGTAAAGCTCAAACTTCTCGATGGTCCAGATGGAGGTACGGAAATTATGGTCGATTACGGTGGACAGTATACGCTCAAAGATTCTCAAAAAGTCAAAGAAGGACAGACAGTTGTCTTGAGCAAAATTGACGGACCAAATGGCCCACAGTATCAAATCATTGACAAATATAGAATTAACGAGTTGGCCTTCATTGCTCTATTGTTTTTCGTGTTGGTTTTGTTACTTTCGCGCTGGAAAGGTGTTGGCTCATTTCTTGGTATGATTCTGAGTTTGGGCGTAATTGTATGGTTTATTGTCCCTCAAATTTTAGCTGGCCATGATCCGCTTTTGATAAGTATTGCCGGTTCGATATTCATCCTGGTAACTTATATTTATCTAGCACACGGCTTTTCCAAACAAACCACCATCGCTGTTGTAGCTACCGCACTGACTCTTGTTCTTACTGGATTTCTTTCAGTTGCTTTTGTTAACCTCACGAGCTTAACTGGCCTTTCCAGCGAAGATGCGTTCTCGCTACAATTTGGGCCAACAGCATCAATAAACTTCAAAGGTTTACTTCTCGGGGGAATGATTATTGGCTTCTTAGGTGTTTTGGATGATGTCACAACAGGTTTAGCAGCGACTGTATTTGAATTAAAAAAGGTTAATTCAAGATTAAAAACAGGACAACTTATTTCCAGTTCTTTAAACGTCGGTCGTGAGCACATTTCTTCTCTGGTTAATACGCTGGTCTTAGCCTATGCCGGAGCTTCACTTCCGCTCTTCTTGTATATTGTTCTCAATCCTCAGGGGTATCCAATGTGGTTTGTGATCAATAGTGAATTTATTGCCGAAGAGGTAGTGAGAACGTTGGTTGGCAGTATAGGACTGCTTTGTGCCGTCCCCATAACTGCAGTATTGGCTGCATGGGTTGCGGAGCAGGGAAAAACGACTTGAAATGTTCACCCGCCGCCGCCGTTTTTTTGGTCGTTTGTTTTTCACTCTGAATTACCGAAAAAAACGTCTTTATATTTTTCAAACAGATGGAAAAACTCCAAAATGGTGAAATTAACTGGTTCAGACCCGAAAATAGTGTCTGCATATAGGGACAATAAACTCTTTCTGTCATTACATTCTCATCTGGAGCGGGATACGAGAATCGAACTCGCTTCTCATCCTTGGGAAGGATGCATACTACCGGTGTACTAATCCCGCATTACTTTCTTTCTATCTTACCATATAGTTGGCTATGATAGTATAATTTTACTATATGAAACTGCATAGAAACATTAAGTTGTTGACATGGTTCAATTTTCTTCTTGATTTCAGATTTTATTCTCCTATTGCATTATTTATTTTACTTTCGTCTCAGGATCATTTGCCCTTGGCATGTTGGTATTTTCGATCACCATGCTTTCAACTGCACTTTTTGAAGTGCCAACTGGTATTTATTCGGATATGATTGGGAGGAAAAATACATTGGTGTGGGGAGCTGCATTAAGCCTATTTTCAGTACTCTGCTATGCTATTGCTGGGTCGTTTGTTGTCTTGGCAATTGGAGGTTGCTTGAAGGGTTAGCAAGGGCGTTCTATAGTGGAAATAATGATGCTTTCCTTATGGAGACATTAGATGAAACCGGGCACAAAGAAGAATATGCACAGTACCTAGGAACTACAAGTTCAATGTTTCAATGGGCACTTGCAGCTTCTGCACTTTTGGGGGGGGCATCATTGCGTTTTATTCCTTTCCATTGGTTATGTGGCTTTCGGTCATACCCGCCTTGTTGGGAGTCATTGTATCGATAAATATGATTGAGCCAAAGGTACATAAAAAAGGCGTAACTAATATTTATTCGCATGTAAAAGAAGCTTTGTCACTCTTTCAGAAAAATTATCAACTCAGAACATTAAGCATCTTAAACATCATTAATTTCGCACGGGGTGAAGCAGGGCATCAATTTACTGCTGCATTTTATAACACTCTCTGGCCAGTGTGGGCAATAGGAATTGCAAAAATGTTATCAAATATTGGGGCAGTAATCGGCTTTCATTTTAGCGGACGAATTATCAAGAAATACAAACCACTACCAGTTTTAATAATTGGTAAAATTTATAGCCTTGTCAGTATAATAATGGCTACTGCCTACCTAACAGCATTCTCACCTATCCTTATGTCAAGTAATTCGGTTTTTTTTGGAACGGGATCCGTTGCAATGGGTTCATTACTTCAAAAAGAATATTCAAATGAGCAGCGATCTACCATGAGATCCTTGAATTCACTTATTGGAAGTATTGCATTTGCAGTTGTATCCTTTGGACTTGGTCTTTTTGCAGATAAAATGGGACCTGCTAAAGCGCTTCTGTGGCTTCAAGTACTTTCCGGTGTTTCATTATATTTGCTGTGGAGATTGTTTCCAAAAAAGTCTGGATCCTGAATCACGCTGAGAACGATGATAAGGGGGGCGTATTGCCTGTGCATGGACGGCGATATCATTTTTATCTTGGTATAACAAGCTCCATACCAATTTCTATGAGATCGGGGCTTGCTAGGTTGTTTGCTTCTGCAATGCGGACCCACGCATCACGATCGCCATATACTTGTTGCGCAATTGATGCGAGGCTATCTCCTTTTTGCACCACGTATCTGTTTTTAGTATATGTTACCTGTCCAGAAGAAATCGCAGTAATTTGACCATTTTCTTCGATGATGTTTCCAGACGGCGTTGTGCTTGGTGAGATGTAGTCAATTGATGTGTTGGAGATTTTCCCCGATAGATTGGTGCGAACCTCTGTATCTCTTGAGACAAAATTACGTGAAACTGAAGCAGATATAGTATTTTTTAATTGAGTGATGACTTGACTACCAAGTTGAAGGATAAAAATATACATAATAATAACAAGTGCAATAAGACCAGTAATAAAGAACGAACGATTTTGCGATACAAGAATGTTGAGTTTATCTTTATACACATTTCGGATTTCTGCATCCTGTTCGGAAGTATTTTCCATACGATCCTATTGTAGCATACCGATCATAATTTATATGCTACAATTACCTGTATGAGAAAGGAGGTGAACAGGAGATGAATATATTTTTAATCAGTGGTGGAGTAGTATTACTTCTCGTACTGTATCTAGTCACCATATACAACAGTCTTGTTGTATTAAAAACAAGAATTCAAGAAGCACTTTCAGGGATTGATGTCCAGCTGAAACGCCGTGCTGATCTTATCCCTAATTTGGTTGAAACGATCAAAGGGTATGCAAAGCATGAAAAAGAGGTCTTTGAAAATGTAACAAAAGCGAGATCAGCATTAATGTCAGCAAAATCAGTGCATGAAAAAGCACAGGCTGACAATATGCTTACTGGTGCGCTGAAATCGTTATTTGCTGTCTCAGAAGCGTATCCAGAGCTCAAGGCAAACGAAAATTTCAAAGATCTGCAGCAACAACTTGCAGACACAGAAGATAAGGTCGCATATTCGCGCCAGTTTTACAACAGTAATGTGCTCGACTTTAATGCAAAGATTCAGATGTTTCCGACAAATATATTTGCGGGAATGTTTGGGTTTACTGCATTTGAATTTTTCAAAGCAGATGAAGATGATCGTAAGAAAGTGAAAGTAAAATTCTAATTGCACCAATTGACCTTGGCTGGAACATATTTTTGTAGTTTTTTGCGTTCGCTGTGTCATTCCCGAGCAGGCGGGAATCCAGTCTGGATCCCCGATCGGGGTCGGGGATGACAATGAATATCCGCAATTATTAGTATAATGTTCGTTTTTTTAGCAATGCTCTAAGCTCAGGTCAATTAGAAATTAGATTTATTCGTAATTTAGCCATGACTATTTACTCTGAAATTGCACATAATAGATTTAAGACCTATTTAATATTTGGTCTGTTTCTCTTTTTATTCACTGGCTTTTTTTATGTCATAGGATTATCGTATGGAAATGCCAATATCTATGCTTTGATGGGATTTGTGATCGCCTTCGCATCTAGTGTTGGAAGTTACTTCTATTCCGATAAAATAGTCCTGAAGACTACACGTGCGCGCCCTGCAACGAAAGAGGAGTTTTTTGATCTGTTTACCGTTACCGAAAATTTGGCGATCGCATCTGGCATTCCTATGCCAAAAGTGTATGTGATTGATGACCCATCTCCAAATGCATTTGCAACTGGTCGCAATCCAAAACATGCGGTCGTTTGTGCGACGACAGGACTCCTACAGATATTAAATCGTTCAGAACTTGAAGGAGTGATTGCACATGAGTTATCACATATTCGAAACTACGATATTTTAGTTTCTACGATTACTGCAGTACTAGTCGGAACAATCGGACTCACCGCAGACTGGATCATGCGAAGTTTTTGGTGGAGAGGGAGCAGCGATCGGGATAATAATAAAAGTCCGATAACCTTCGTGTTGCTGATTGTAGCATTGATTATCACACCGATTGTGGCAACACTCATTCAGCTTGCGGTTTCACGCCGTCGTGAATATCTTGCCGATGCAAGTGGGGCATTACTTACTCGAAATCCGTTGGGACTTGCCAATGCTCTTGAAAAAATTGATGCATATCCTCGTGGTGTACAATCAGCCTCATCTTCAACTGCTCATCTCTTCTTTGCAAGTCCTTTCAAAAAAGGAGATCGTGCTTCGTGGTTTACCAATTTATTTAGTACGCATCCTCCTACTGCAAAACGAATTGAAATATTGCGCAGTATGTAGGGCGACCTGAGATTCATGATTCAAGATTCATGATTAATGACTTTGAGAATGAATATGATTAAACAAAAAAAAATTCTTCCAAAAGCAAATCCCGGAAAGAAGATCAAGATTGATGTTGGTGGAAAGACTTATTCCCGTTTTCCTATAAAAACCGAAGTATTTAAGAAAGGGGATGAGTATGCGGAAAAGATTGCACAATATGTTGGAGATTTGATTCAAGATTCCAGATTCATAAATCGTAAATCGAATTATTATGTTATTGTTTCAGAAAAAATTGTCGCCATCTCGCAAGGACGATCATACTTTATCAAAGATATAAAACCATCCTGGTGGGCAAAGACTCTATCTAAGTTTGTTCAAAAAACACCTTATGGTATCGGACTGGGGAGTCCGTGGACTATGCAGCTTGCAATCCAAGAAGTAGGTCTCGTGCGAATACTTTTGGCTTCATTTTTGTCTATTCTGACCAAACCATTTGGCCTGCGGGGTGTGTTTTATCATGTAGCGGGTCGTCGTGCCGCAGCAATAGATGGACCAACTTCATATTCGCTCTATCCGAGCAATGTCTCAGCAAAACTAGCACCAAAAGATCCGCAAAAAGCAGCTGTGAAGATCAAGAAGGTTATTCGTGATAGGTTGTTTGTTGTTTGTTCCAAACTGACAACCGACTACCTACAACCTACAACATTCGGCGGTGTGGTCATCATTGATGCAAATGATTTAGGGAGAAATGTACTTGGTAATGCTACAGATAAACCGGATCATTTCTTTGAAGAAGTCATGAGAGACAATCCTATGGGTCAGGGGAGAGAGGGAACGCCGATAGTATTATTAAGATAATCGAGAGAAGGTGAGATGCATATTGATGGCGTAGAGTCAAATTGGTTATGAACCCAAACGAAGACTTGCACAGTTGAAAAGACTTACCAAAGACCAATTCTGAAAATATATGTGAGAATCAGAGCGGAGATTCCATTATAGAGAGACACTTTTTATGGGTCTCAAGAGGTTCCTTAAAGAGTTTAGTTAACTGAGGCAGACTCTTATTTATAACTATTACATATATTATATGCTATAATCATGCAATTAATAAATTGTCTATATAGCCATGAATAATGAATTTAAAAAGTTACAACCTCCTGGAGCCTACCTTATCGAAGTTGGGCCAGTACCATTTGAGCAGCTTGATTTGTTAGGTCAGTTGGTGCAAGCATGTGTAGTTTGTCCATTATCAGAAGGTTTGTACAGCACAGATGGAAGCCTTATTGCTAAATGTAGTAGTTTGGATACAACTCCCTCCGGTGGGACCAAAATACAAGCTACCTTAATTGCAGGACCGGGTTCCGACGGGCATGGACCAAAAATTGCAGATTCAGCACGATGTGGAATAGTACAGGAGGGTGTTATCACAGAGGGGTAAAAGTGAGTTAACCCTTTCTACTTTCAAATTTGTCGCGCTATGCTAGCATCGTACCTAAATCTGCTCTGTCAAATACAAGATATTTGCTCTATATTCATATTGATATTCATATCTCCTCAGCTATAATAACTGCATGCCCAAAAAGATAGATCTCACCAAAGAAGACGTACTTCATATTGCAAAACTGGCAAATCTGCCCATTTCAGAAGAAAACATTGCAAAGTATCAAAAGGATCTTTCTGAAACATTGAAATATGTGGAGAATTTAGATGAACTTGATATCAGTAACGTGCAACCTACTTCACACTCCACAAATCTTGAAAATATTTATTTCAAAGATGGAATGAAAAATTCACGTCAATTTTCTCAAGAAGAGGCGACGAGAAATGCAAAAAATACCAAGAATGGTCAATTTGTGGTGAAGAGGCTGATGTTGTAATATTATGTCATCCTGAGTGTATACGAAGGATCTTGAGATAAACCATTGATTCTTCACATTCGTTCAGAATGACAATACAATCATATGGATATTTTTGGTAAATCAATCACTCAACTGAGAGAATTAATTAAAGATAAAAAGCTTTCAAAACAGGAAGTCTGGGAGTATTTTGCAAAAAGAAGCACTAAATACAATAAAAAGCTGAATGCATATGTGACCCTTTTGGATAAAACCCAGAAAGGGTCGGACCCTTATTTGGGATTTAGCGGGATACCGCTTGCTATCAAAGATAATTTTTGTACAAAAGGAGTGAGGACAACCGCCTCTTCAAAGGTTCTTGATGATTTTGTCCCTTCCTATGAATCAACCGTAACTGCAAAATTGAAAGCTGAGGGTTATGAACTCCTAGGAAAAACGAACATGGATGCATGGGCTCATGGTTCTTCAACTGAAACATCAGACTATGGACCGACAAAAAATCCATGGGATATTGTCCGAGCTCCCGGAGGATCCTCAGGAGGAACAGCAGCAGCAGTTTCTGCCTATTTGGTGCCCGGCGGAATAGGATCTGAGACAGCTGGATCAATCAGGCAACCTGCATCATGGTGTGGTGTTGTTGGCCTCAAACCTACATATGGAAGAGTATCTCGATATGGCGTTATTGCGATGGGATCTTCTTTTGATTGCCCGGGACCGATGACAACAACTATTGAAGATGCAGCGCTTCTTCTCGGAATAATCGCCGGAAAGGATCAATATGACGCAACATCAACTTCAAATGAAGTTCCAAACTATAGAAAATTGCTTCATGAAAAAAAAGTATTTACTATCGGTGTTCCGAAAGAATATATGAAAAATCTAGAAAAAGACGTATACAAACGCGTGACCGAATCGATAGATATTCTTCAAAAAATGGGACACACAATCAAAGAAGTTTCATTACTTAATCCAAGTTATTCGATATCAGTGTATACCATTCTCCAACGGGCTGAAGTATCTTCCAATTTGGGGAGATACGACGGAATTCGGTATGGAAACAATCGATCATTTTTCGGACAAGAGGCGAAACGGCGAATAATGCTTGGAACCTACACACTGTCTCATGGATACTATGATGCCTTTTATAAAAAAGCTCAGAAGATTAAAACATTGATTATTAATGATCTGAAGCGCGTGTTTGCCGATGTTGATTTGATTGCAGCACCTCCCACCCCAATGACTGCTCTTAAACTTGGTGAATTTGAAAAGTATCCATTTTTTGGTGAGACAATGGATGTACTGAATGAAGCAGCGGCTGTTGCCGGGACTCCTGCAATAAGTATTCCGTGTGGACTTGATTCGAAAGGACTCCCCGTAGGACTCCAATTTATGGGTAATTATTTCGATGAAGAAAATATATTAAATCTCTCATATCAATTTGAACAAGAAACCAATTTTTTTGACGTTATTAAGTTAGGGAGAGAGAAATATATATAATGATTGATTTATGATTCAAGATTCATGAATTATGAATCTTACATCATAAATCGACTAAATAACATGAATAAATACACACCAGTCATCGGCCTTGAAATTCACGTTGAACTCAAGACCAAATCAAAAATGTTTTGTCAGTGTGACGCAGATTTTTTTGACAAAAAGCCAAACTCAAATACCTGCCCCGTATGCCTTGGAATGCCCGGCGCATTGCCGGTACCCAACAGAACGGCTGTAGAGTGGGCTATAAAAATCGGTCAAGCACTCGGGTGTTCAATTAACAAACAAAGTAAGTTTGATCGAAAACATTATTTTTATCCAGATCTCCCAAAAGCGTATCAGATCAGTCAGTATGACGAACCCCTTGCAGAGCACGGACAAGTCATTCTGACCCCGAGTCCTCGGGGGAAGAATCCAGTTATTAATAAACGCATGGATCCTTCGGTTACACCTCAGGATGACAAGAGTAAAATTTTTCGAATAACCCGTGTGCATCTTGAAGAGGATACGGGCAAACTGACTCACACGGGTAAAGACACCTTGGTAGATTTCAATCGATCGGGCGTCCCGTTGGTTGAAATCGTTACTGAACCAGATTTTGATAATTCGGTAGATGTCAAGATATTTCTTGAGGAACTTCATACGATTATCCGTTACCTTGATGTTTCAGATGCAAACATGGAAGAAGGAAGTATGCGTCTTGAGCCAAATATATCGTTGAGAAAAACTCTAAATCCTAAATCCGAAATTCGAAACAATATCAAAATTCCAAATAACAAGCAAAAATTTGAATTACCTAACTATAAAGTAGAGGTTAAAAACATAAATTCTTTTAACTTTGCTAAACGAGCGATTGAATATGAGATAAAACGTCAAGCAAAGATTCTCGACAAAGGGGAGACGCCAGCACAAGAAACACGGGGGTATGATGATAAAAAAGGAGTTACCTTCTCACAAAGATCAAAAGAAGAAGCTCAAGATTATCGTTACTTTCCAGAACCAGATATTCCCCCGATGGTTTTTTCTGATGAAGAAATTGAATCAATCCGGAAAACGCTTCCTGAGCTTCCTCACGAGAAACTGGCACGATTTATGAAGGAGTATCGACTGAAATATGCCGATGCATTTATTTTGACTCGAAACATACAGACCGCACTGTATTTTGAGTCAATCTGTGCAGATACGGCATTAGAACAAATTGAGGTACCTGATAAATCGACCTCGAGCCAACAACTAGTTGCAAATGTTATGGTAAATAAGCGGATTCCAACAAGGCTACCGCAGGAAGAATTTCTTCAAAAATTAATCAAGCTCTATAAACCAGTTGAAGTTGATGAGGAAAAACTTACTCAGGTGATTGACCATGTAATTGCGCAACATCCAACGCAAGTTGCACAATATAAGGGAGGGAAAATGGGTCTGATTGGATTTTTCATCGGCCAAGTAATGAAGGAGATGAAGGGAAAGGCGGATCCAAAAACTGTTAGAAAAAAAATCCATGAAAGCTTAGATATATGATTTACTATTCATGATTCATGAATCAATATTCCTAAATCAATAATCTTCAGTGATTGAGTTATAATAACCTCATGTCTTTTGTTCACCTTCACGTACACTCAGAGTTTTCTCTTCTTGATGGCATGTGTCGAATCAAAGATTTGATTGCAAAAGCCAAGAAACACAAAATGCCTGCGATTGCTATCACCGATCATGGCGCTCTTTACGGCGCATTCAAGTTTTATATCGCCGCAAAAGATGCTGGTATTAAACCGATCATCGGATGTGAACTGTATAAAGCGAAAGGTTCGAGAAAGGAAAAACCTGAAAAGGGAGAAAAAAATGCATATCATTTGTTAGTTCTTGCAAAGAATTTTAAAGGGTATCAAAATCTCATGAAGCTTGTTTCATATGCAAACTTGGAAGGATTTTATTATAAGCCACGAGTTGATTGGGAGCTCCTCGAAAAATATCATGAAGGACTCATTGCAACAACAAGTTGTCTTGCCGGGGAGATTCCGCAGCTTATAATGCAGGATCAGATCAAACAAGCTGAAGAACTCCTTCAGAGATATCACAAACTCTTTGGGGACGATTTTTATATTGAACTGCAGAGGCATCCAAATCTTGAGGAGCTTGATACCGTTAATAAAGTCTTAGTTTCTTTTTCTCGAAAATTCAATATTCCACTTGTTGCAACCAATGACGTACACTATCTTGAGAAAGATGATGCATATGCGCAAGAAATTCTTCTCTGTATCCAAACGCAGCGTGCAATCTTTGAAAAAAATAGACCAATGAGTATGCTGGATATTCCAGACTATTATTTCAAATCAGAAGCTGAGATGCGTGAGCTGTTTTATGATTATCCGGAAGCAATCGAAAATACAGTAAAGATTGCAGACAAGTGTAATCTTGAAATCCCCTTTGGAAAGCTCATACTGCCAAAATATGATTTGCCAAAAGGATATACCGATGAACAATATTTACGTAAACTAACGTATAAAAAAATTGACAGGATAAAAGGGTTTGATAAAAAAACGATCACTGATCGATTGGATTATGAACTCGATATTATAAATAAAAAAGGGTATGCTCGCTATTTTCTATTCGTTCAGGACGTTGTCACCTGGTCAAAAAATACAGGTATCGCCGTTGGTCCTGGACGTGGATCTGCTGCTGGATCTCTGGTCTCGTATGTTCTGCGTATTACCGATATCAATCCATTGCAATACAATATCCCATTTGAACGATTTTTAAATCCAGATCGGCCAACACCGCCTGATATTGATATCGATTTTTCTGATAAACGGCGTGATGAAGTAATCAAATACATCTCATTTAAATACGGCTCGGATCATGTGGCACAGGTAATAACCTTTGGGACTATGGAAGCCAAGATGGCCGTACGTGATGTTGCGCGCGCACTGGGATACTCATATTCCCAAGGTGATCGTATTTCAAAGATGATCCCCGCAGGAAAACAAGGATTTAAAATGTCCATAGATAGTGCCATGGAAGAATCTGCAAATCTCAAATTATCTTACAATTCTGAAGAGGATGTAAAAAAAGTTATAGATATTGCGCGACGTGTCGAGAGTCTTCCTCGACATTTTTCGGTACATGCTGCTGCAGTGGTCGTTGCGGATAAGCCACTTATTGATTATGTGCCGTTACAGCTTGATAACAAAGAAGGAAAGATCATCACCCAGTATGATATGTACTGCCTTGATTTAAATGCCGTTTCGGAAGATAAGGCGGTTGGACTGATGAAGGCTGATATTTTGGGATTGCGTAATTTATCCATTCTTGAGGAGGCCTTAAGTTATGTCAAGGAGTTTACCGGAGATGATATTGATATTCACGAAGTTCCGCTCGATGATAAAAAAACATATAAACTCATGAGTCGCGGAGAAACGATTGGGGTTTTTCAGCTGGAGTCAAGTGGTATGCGTCGTCTTGCGCGGGATCTTCAACCGTCAAAGCTGAGTGATATCACTGCTATGGTCGCATTATATCGTCCCGGACCGATGGATCTGATTCCGACATTTATCAAGGGAAAAAAGAATCCACGGTCTGTCCGGTATCTTCACAAAGATCTACGTCCGCTTTTTGAAGAGACCTATGGGATCTTGGTTTATCAGGAACAGGTTATGGATATTGCAGTTGAATTTGCCGGATTTACCAAAAGCGAAGCAGATCTATTGCGGATGGCGGTTGGTAAAAAAAAGAAAAAGCTGATGAAAGAAGGAAAAAAGAACTTCATTGATGGAGCGGCGAAAAAAGGTTACACCAAGAAGCTTGCCAAACAGATCTTTGGATTTATGGAGAAGTTTGCTGCATATGGATTTAATAAGGCACATGCCACCTCATATGCGCTTATTGCCTACTGGACGGCATATATGAAGGCAAATTATCCCGTTGAGTTTATGACCGCACTGATGACTGCAGAACTGCAGGGAGTTGCAGGTCCACAACGGGAATATAAAATGGCACAGGCCCTTGAGGAAGGAAAACGCATGAAAATCACAGTACTTCCTCCTGATATCAATAAATCTGTATACAAATTCTCAATAGAAGGTCGCTCTATCAGATTTGGCATGTCAGCAATAAAGAATGTTGGATCGGCAGCAATTGATTCAATTATTGAAGCACGTGAAAAAGAGGGTGACTTTTTATCCTTTAGTGAGTTTTTGTATCGGGTAGATTTACGGAAAGTAAATAAACGTACTGTCGAAAGCCTGATAAAGTCCGGTGCGTTTGACGCATTTGGAACAAAGGCCTCACTTCTAATGGCATATCCGCAACTTGTTGCAGAGATAACAAAAGGAAAAGATAAACGCGCAGAAGGTCAGTTTGGGCTATTTGGACAGCATGATCAAAAAGTATATGCAAAAGATTCTTTTTCACAAATATCAGAATATCCTGAAGATAAACTTATTGAATTTGAGAAAGAGGTGATTGGATTTTTGATCACTCGAAATCCTATGGAAAAACACGCGGATATAATAAATAAAAAGATTAATAAACATATTGGAGAACTAACACCTGAGGATGTTGATAAAACCTTTATATTTGCGGGAACAATTTCAAGTAAGAAAATTGTAAAGACAAAGAAATCAAATGCTGAAATGGCATTTATCCAAATAAACGACGTAACCGGAACCATAGAGATGGTAGTTTTCCCAAAAACATATGCACGAGTGAAAGATGATTGTGATACGAGCACCGTTATTTTGTTTCGTGCAAAAGTTTCAGAGCGTGATGGAGAAGTTAGTCTCTTGTTGGATACAATGGTAAATCTTGACAAAAGAAGTCGTATCCAGTCAAATAAATAATGCATAGCCATTATGTATACAATATTAAAAATATCTATACTATAATTGGAATAGAGAAAATGACAAAGCCAAAAAGTCATGTGTATAGTAGGGTGAATGAGAGTGGTGACATTGAAAAAGTATTTTCAGAAAAACCAAGAAAATCTGAACGAGATTTTAATGTGCCACCTGAATACTTTAATCTGGGGATGTATCTTGTTATCCCGCTGATACTTGCTGTTGTTGTTGGAATATATCTTGATAACAAATTTAGTACCAGTGGCAAATTTACACTCTTCGGCATTGGATTTGGTACAATATCAATATTCTATAATTTATATAAACTGTACAAAAAAGGATGAGTCCGCATATTAGCATTAAGGGAGAAACAGTTTTTGAAATTCTCGGATTTCCTGTAACGAACTCCTTTTTAGTTACCATTATTGTTATTTTCCTTTTTAGTTTTATTGCTCGATATTACTATCAGGAAATCCAAAAAAAAGATCGAAGTCTGGGCTTTTATGCACTCCATTCAATGTTTATTGGAATGTATGGGATGTTTGAGTCGGTACTTCGTAGTAAAGTTACCATCTTCTATTCACTCCTTGGTTCTTTTTTCTTTTTTATTCTTATGGCAAACTGGTCAGGTTTGATTCCGGGAGTTGGTTCGATTCTTATTTCTCCACAAGTACATGGATCTGAATCTCATGAGGAGTTTGTTGTTCCTGCTGATGATGAAATAATGGTCGTTCAGGATTCTCATAAAGGGATGCAGGTGGATGTCGAGCCAGCTCATGAAGTAGAAACGTCGAAAGGAAAACATTTGATTCCGCTTCTTCGTGGAGGAACCTCCGATCTCAACACAACCGTTGCGTTGGCACTTGTGTCTGTTTTTATGACTCAGCTATATGGTTTTAAATTTCTTGGTCCAAAAAAACATCTGCTTAAATATTTTGACTTTCGTGACCCGATTATGCTGATGCTTGGGCCTTTAGAGATAATTCAGGAACTTGCTCGAATAATATCTTTTGGATTTCGATTGTATGGAAATATTTTTGCTGGTGAGGTATTATTGACGATTGTTCCGTTCTTATTGCCGGTATTCTTTTCATTTATTAGTGCACCATTGTTTTTAATAGAGGTATATGTAGGACTCGTGCAGGCATTGGTATTTGTGATGTTATCTGCAGTATTTATCAACATGGCAGTATCGCATCACTAATGATTCGTAATCAGATTTATTATTATTTTAATTACATAACATATGGAAACTGAAACAATGCGACTTCTTGCAACAGCAATTGCAATTGGAGTTGGCGTCATCGGACCGGGTTTGGGTGTGGGACTGATAGGAAGTAAAGCAATGGAAGCTTTGGGAAGAAATCCAGAAGCAGAAGCTCCTATTCGAACAACCATGATTCTGGGTGCTGCATTTGCAGAGTCAATTGCGATTTTCGCTCTTGTCGTTGCACTGATTATTAAATTTGTTGTTTAATATTATTACTTTTACCAATTGATATATGGAGAATTTAGGACTAGATGTCAAGCTGATTGTCTCGCAGATTGTCAGCTTTGCGATTTTCTATTTCATATTCCGACGATTTATATCAGCTCCGCTGCTCAAGTTTCTCAAACAACAGAAGGAAGATGAGGAACTGAGAGAAAAACTTGCAGAAGAGCTCGAAGAACGCAAATCGGTTTTGGAAGAAAAAGATAGAAAAATGAACAAAGAGCGAAAGGCTGCACTCGATGCTGCTCTTGCACAAGGGAAAAAAGATGCGGAGAAGGTAAAAAATGAGTTGATAGAAGACGCAAAGAAACAGGCAGAAGCAATCATCCTTCGGGGAAAGGAACAAATTGAGGAAGAGAAGCAGAAGCTCTACAAAGATATGCGAAAGAAAATTGCACAAGTGAGCGTGATGCTTGTTGAAAGTGCCTTAAAGGATTATTTGACCGTTGATGCACAAAAGGAAATAACGAAGAATATCACGAAGAATTTGCCAAAAATCAAGATCAGTGAATGATGCACATTGCAACACAACGTTTGTTAATTTAAGTACTCATTATGAGAATAGATCCCGTTTTAAAAGAAGAACTGAAGCAATATTTGCTGAAGAAAACAAAAGACGAGCAAAAACCACGGGTCGTGATACGTGCAGCATATGCATTATCAGACCAAGAAATAGAAGCTCTCAAAGAGAAAATCCAGATATTAAATAAAGCAGATATTGTTGTTGAGAAATCGACAGATATTCTTGCTGGTTTTATCATACAGTTTGACTCAAGCGTCATCGACCTTTCTTTAAATTCTGAATTACAATCATTAGAACATACACTTTATGAAACAGCTTGATCAATATATCAAACAAATCGAAAAGGAACTCAAATCGCGTAAGAGGATACAAGTTGAATCCCGCGAAATTGGACACGTTACCGAAGTCAAAGATGGCATTGTAACGCTCTCGGGACTTGATAATATCGGATATGGTGATTTGATTGAGTTTGAGAATGGAGAAAAGGCGATGATTATCGACCTTCTTGAAGATGAGGTTGGCGCAATCGTTTTGGGAGATTATCTTGGTATAACAGCTGGTCAAAAAGCAAAGGTAACGGGCATTACCTTGTCGATTCCCGTAAGTGATGAGCTTCTGGGTCGTGTTGTTGATCCACTTTCAAGATCGCTTGATGATGCTGCAAATATTAAATCAAAAACATTCTATCAAATCGAGAGACAGGCTGCAGGAATTGTAAAACGTCAGTCGGTATCTCAACCAGTCCAAACCGGAATTAAAGTAATTGACGCACTCATTCCAATCGGCCGTGGTCAGCGAGAGCTTATTATCGGCGATCGTGGCACTGGCAAAACAACCATCGCAATTGATACAATTATCAATCAAAAGGGACAGAATATGGTCTGTGTATACTGTGCCATAGGACAAAAAAACTCAAAAGTCGCAACTACCATTGAACTGCTCAAGAAAAAAGGTGCAATGGATTACACCATTGTCGTCAATGCATCAGCATCAGACCCGGTGACTCTGCAATATCTTGCCCCCTATTCAGCAACTGCGATCGCTGAATATTTTATGGATAATGGAAAAGATGTCTTGATTGTCTATGATGATCTTTCGAAGCATGCATGGGCATACCGACAGGTTTCTCTTATTCTTAGACGACCTGCAGGGCGCGAAGCCTATCCAGGAGATGTGTTTTATCTGCATTCACGACTGCTTGAACGTTCATGTCGCATGAATGAAAAGAATGGTGGTGGATCGATCACCGCTTTACCTATTATTGAAACTTTGGAAAATGATGTATCTGCGTATATTCCGACGAATGTCATTTCAATCACCGATGGACAAATATTTTTAGAAACTGATTTGTTCAATTCAGGAGTGCGCCCTGCCGTAAATGTGGGACTGTCTGTGTCTCGCGTTGGATCAGCAGCGCAAACGAAGGCAATGAAGCAAGTTGCCGGAAAACTGAAGCTAGACCTTGCACAATACCGTGAACTGAGTGCATTCTCTCAGTTTGAGTCAGATCTGGATGAAAAAACAAAGAAACAACTGAATCGTGGGGCAAAGATGACGCAAATTCTCAAACAGAAACAAAGCAATCCATACGATTTGGCAGAAGAAGTGGCTATTATCTGGGCAGGCTCACACGGATATCTTGATGATATATCACTTTCACAAGTTACTGAGTTTGAGCATGCATATCTATCTGACCTCAAAATAAGAGCAAAAAAACTGCTTACTGAGATTAACAAAGAGAAAGTTATTTCAGAGAAAGCAGAGAAGGAGCTGGAGAAATATGTGAAGCAAAATCTTCCAGAAATTGAAGAAACGAACTAAGAATTATCCTGTTATATGAACATTCGGACCGTACGAAAAAAAATTAAATCAATCAAAAATGTAAAAAAGATCACAAAGGCGATGCAAATGGTTTCTGCGGTGAAGATGCGGAAAGCTCAACAGCTTGAGATAGAAGGTCGTCCCTATCGAGATGGTTTAACTGAGATGATTACCACGCTCTCAGACAAAATTGATCCATCGTTTTCAAAATTATTGCAGGTTGATACATCAAATGCTAAACGAGAATTATTAGTAGTTGTTTCATCAAATAAGGGGCTTGCCGGGTCATTCAATGTCAATCTGTTTCGCTATTTATTGTCTGAATATCCAAGTTTTAAACAGGTTGATATCGTGACAGTTGGATCAAAAGGAACGCAGTTTTTTAGTAGATTGAAAGATACGACAATTATTGCCGATTATTCTAGAGGAAGTCTCCTTCTTGAAGCATCAGCATTATTTGACTATTTAGTCGAACAATACAGCACAGGAAAATACAAATCAGTCTCGATTGCATACAATCAATTTGTCTCAACATTGCAATCAGAACAAGTAAAGAAAACATTGTTGCCATTGTCGATTTTGGAAACAGTATCAGATTCAAATGCAAAAAATAAACAATCAACACAGGGAGCAACTCTTATTATTGAGCCGTCAGCTGCAGAAATATTAGAAGAGCTGTTGAAGAGTTTTCTGGAATATACCATTCGGGGTGCAATCATCAGTAGTGAGGCAGTTGAGCACTCGATGCGAATGATGGCAATGAAGAGTGCGACTGATAATGCAGTCGAAATTATTTATCAAATGACATTGCTTGCAAACAGGTTGCGGCAAGAAAAAATAACAAACGAACTTTTGGATATGATTACTGCAAAAGAAAGTGTAGAAGGAAATTAATGTTATTATAAAAATTATTATTTAGCAATTTGAATACGATTATGTCACACGGAAAAGTCTTATCAATCAGAGGAGTGGTTGTTGATGTGCAGTTTCCTGAAGATCAGACACCTCATGTATATGATGCTCTCAAAATTGAGGATAACAATTTAGGAATGATTACTCTTGAGGTAGAAGCAGTCCTCGGAGATGGTTTAGTTCGCTGTGTCGCACTAAAAGATGTCTATGGCCTGAAGCGTGGCACGATGGTATCTAATACCGGGAAGCCGATTGAAGTCTCTGTTGGAGAGAAAACATTAGGACGAATTTTGAACGTTGAAGGTCAGACTGTTGATGAAGGAAAAGAAATCACGAATGCAAAAAAACTATCGATTCATCGTGCTGCTCCTGCTTTGAATAAACAGTCTGTGAAAGAAGAAGTGTTTGAAACGGGTATTAAGGTTATTGATCTGATTGCACCGCTTGCAAAAGGGGGAAAGGCAGCTATTTTTGGCGGCGCGGGGGTTGGAAAGACCGTCACCATCCAAGAACTCATTCATAATGTGGCCAAACAACACGAAGGGGTATCAGTATTTACGGGTGTGGGAGAGCGAACGCGTGAGGGAAATGATCTGTGGAATGAAATGAAAGAAACGAAGGTGTTGGGAAGTACCGTTCTGGTCTTTGGACAAATGAATGAGCCACCGGGGAATCGACTTCGTGTTGCGCTTACTGGAGTCACTGAGGCTGAATATTTCCGCGATGAGAAAAAAATGGATGTGCTGCTCTTTATCGATAATATTTTCCGATTTGCACAAGCGGGAGCAGAAGTATCAGCACTACTCGGTCGTATTCCATCGGCAGTCGGATATCAACCAACACTCGCTTCTGAGATGGCAGCACTGCAGGAACGTATCACCTCAACGAAAAAAGGATCAATTACCTCACTGCAAGCCGTATATGTACCTGCAGATGATTACACCGATCCAGCACCGGTTGCAACCTTTGCCCATCTTGATGCAACGATCACTCTTGAACGAGCGCTTGCAGAACAGGCGCTGTTTCCCGCAGTAGATCCTCTTACTTCAACGTCACGTGCCTTGTCACCGGAAATAGTAGGAGATGAGCATTATGCAGTAGCGCAACGAGTTATTAATACGTTACAGCGCTACAAAGATTTGCAAGATATTATTGCCATCTTGGGCATGGAAGAACTCTCAGATGAGGATAAACTCATCGTAGGACGCGCACGAAAGATACAACGATTCTTGACACAACCGATGTTTGTTGCAGAGCCATTTACTGGACGTGAAGGAAAATATGTGACTATTGAAGATAATGTACGCGGATTTAAAGAAATTCTAGATGGAAAGCATGATGATAAATCAGAAGGATCCTTTTACATGGTTGGGGGCATTGAAGAAGTAAAGTAATATGATACATCTTAAAGTCATTACGCCAAAGAAACTTGTGTATGAAGAAGAGGTAAATGCAGTGATTGTCCCAACTGTTGCAGGTGAGATCACTATTCTTCCAAAACACGCTAATCTTCTCTCACTGATGAAAGAGGGAGTCATTACCATAAAAAAAGAGAGGGAAATGGAATATCTTTCAGTTGGTGGCGGATATCTTGAGACCGATGGAAAAAGGGTTCACATCCTCGTATCTCGAGCATATGGTCAGGATGAGATAAATGAAGATCGAACCAATGAGGCAATACAACGCGCACAGAAAATTCTCTCGGATACCAAAGATAAACAAGAACGAGATGAAGCGTTACGGTCAATGAAACGTTCTCTGGTAGACATGAAACTTCTCAGTAAAATTCGCAGAAGGAAATCTTCGTAATTTTGTTATACTACGGAAATACCAATGAATTCATCTGTACTATTTCATTGGTTGTGGATCAAATATTGAACAATTGAAAATTGAAACTGTTTTATGGCTCTTATTGTTGTTGAATCTCCGACCAAAGCACGTACGTTTAATCGTATTTTAAAGATTAAAAATCTGTCCGACAAATATTTTGTATTTGCTACCGTTGGACACTTTCGCGATCTCCCTGCAACAAGCATTGCCGTTGATTTTGATAAAAACTATCAACCTGAATATGAGATTATGGAGCGAAAGATGAAGATGGTTGACAAGCTTAAAGAGCTTGCAAAGGAACACAAAAAAATCATCCTTGCAACTGACTTAGATCGTGAAGGAGAGTCAATTTCATACCATGTTGCATACATTCTTGGCTTTGTTGATGAGAACTGGCCTGATTTTAAACTTAAAAATAAAAGTAAACTGGAACGAATTGTATTCCATGAGATCACTCCGACCGCTCTGCAAGATGCACTCGATAATCCTGATAATCTTCGTACTGATTTGGTAAAAGCACAACAAGCACGCAGAATTCTTGATCGAGTAGTCGGATACAAACTGTCTCCCCTCCTTTGGAAGAAAATGGGAAAGAACTGGTTATCTGCTGGACGTGTGCAGACTGTAGCATTACGGCTCATTGCTGAACGTGAAAAAGAGATCGCAAAATTTGCCAAAGAGCCATATTTCGAAATTACTGGACTATTTGAAAGTGCTGAAGATATTTCAGCAAAACTAGTCAGCAAGAATGGAGAGTCATATCAAGTAACGCAAAAAATTCATTTGTTTGATGGTTCATATGAATATAGCAAGACGTCTATAGATAAAAAGCAATCTAAAATAATTCAAGAAGATTTGAATAACGAAAAATACATTGTTGAGAGTATTACAAAAAATGAAGTAAATCGGTTTCCACCACCGCCTTTTACCACATCACTCTTGCAACAAGATGCATTTCGCAAACTTCGGTTTCCATCAAGGCTTACGATGCGTATCGCACAGTCTCTTTATGAAAAAGGACTGATCACGTACCATCGTACAGATTCATTTAACCTATCATCAAAGTATGTATTTGCTGCAAAAGACTATATTGTTTCCGCATATGGCAAGAAGTACGCACTCGATAAGCCACGTGGCTATCGTACGAAATCAAAAAATGCACAAGAAGCTCACGAAGCAATTCGACCAACCAAAGCAGAACGTACCATTTCCTCAATAAAAAAGAAACTTGGCGCTCCAGAGAAAAAGTTATATGTACTGATTTTTCAACGTGCACTTGCTACTCAAATGAAAGAAGCAACAATCAAAGAAAGTGAGATTAAAATCAAAAGCGCCAAAGGATATGAGTTTGAGACGATCCATAAAGAGATTCTTTTTGACGGATTTTTTAGAGTGCTTGCACCAGGATATGCGAAGAACAACTCGACTGCCCTTCAACTCAATGCATCAGGAGAAATTGCCCTGCAGAAACTTGATGTTAAAGAAAAGGAAACACACCCTCCGTATCGATATAGTGAGGCATCTCTCATTAAAACGATGGAAGAGAAGGGGATTGGACGACCTTCAACGTACTCAAGTATTATTTCGCTGATTATTGACAAACATTATGTCGAAAAAGACTTCCGATTTTTAAAGCCGACCCCCCTTGGTGCCTCCATGTCAGATTATCTATCGAAATCATTCCCTGATCTCTTTGATCTCACATTTACTGCTGAAATGGAAAACTCACTGGATGAGATTGCAGAGGGAACAAAAACAATCGTACAGACTCTTGATACGTTTTACAAACCCTTTGAAAAAGAGCTTGTGAAAGTCTCAAAAGATACATCGGTGATTGATGTAAAAGAGGATGTGCTTGAGGAGAAGTGTCCAAAATGTAACTCTGATCTGGTTGCTCGATTTGGAAAATATGGAAAGTTTTATGCCTGTGCTGGCTATCCAAAATGCAAGTACATCAAGCCAAATTTGAGATATGTGAAAGACTATTTTTGTCCCGATTGTAATGGACGACTCGTCGTGAGATATAGTAAAACGGGGAAGCGCTTCTATGGCTGTGAGAACTATCCGAAGTGTACGCATGTTCGCTGGGCACTCAATGTAATTCCTAAGAAAAAAAATCCAAAGACAAAATCGTCACGCGCCAAAAAAAAGACAACAAAGAAGGTAGTAAAAAAGGCCAAAAAAACAACAAAGAAGTCAAAGAAAGTTATTAAGAAATAACATTTCTGATGCAGGATGCATGATTCATGAGTCGATATTCCTAAATCATCTGTAATCTATTAATTCATTTAGTATAATTCTCTTATGCAAAACTTGAAATATATATTCGTTTCAGGTGGAGTAATCTCCGGTATTGGCAAAGGAGTTACTACTGCTTCTTTAGCTCTTCTTCTCAAACAATCTGGCTATAAAGTCACGCCGCTTAAATTTGAAAACTACCTCAATATTGATGCAGGAACGATAAACCCAATCGAACATGGCGATCCATTTTTATGTGAAGATGGAACTGAAGCAGACATGGATATGGGGACCTATGAAAAGTTCTTGAATGAAAATATGACTCGTGACAACTTTGTCACGATGGGTCAAATATACAAAACAGTCATTGATCGTGAACGAAAATTTGAATATAAAGGTGAGGATGTAGAGGCTATTCCGCATATTACTGATGAAATTATTGATCGTATTCACCATGCAGCAAAAAAGAAAGATGCTGATATAGTCATTATTGAGTTGGGAGGAACCGCAGGAGAATATCAAAATGTATTTTATTATGAAGCTGCTCGAATTTTGACACTTCGCAAACCACAGGATGTCATACACATCCATGTCAGCTACGTGCCCACTCCTGGTCATTTAGGCGAGCCAAAAACAAAGCCAACTCAACTGTCGGTTCGTACGTTGAACTCTATGGGAATTCAACCAAATTTTATTGTTGCACGTTCTGACAAAAAACTTGATAAGCGTCGTTCGGATCGGTTTGCATTGTTTTGCAACATGCATCCAGATGAAATCATCTCAAATCCAGACCTTCCCAACATATATGAGATTCCATTGATGCTTCATAAACAAGATTTTGATAAAAAAGTCCTTGAGAAATTGAGTCTCCCGGTTCGTGCTCCTGATTTAGTCGAATGGAAAGCATTAATCGACCGAATAAATAAAAAGAAAAATAAAACTGTTGAAATTGTCATTGCAGGAAAATATTTTGGAACCGGCGACTATCAACTACGCGATTCATATGCTGCACTCTTTGATGCAATTGATCATGCAAAATGGGAAGTTGGTGTTGAAGTAAAGACGAAATGGATCAACACGGAAGATCTGGAATTTGGTGATGCATCATCTGAAGAAGTAAAGCAAAAGATTAAAAAAATTATCGGTACGCCTGATGGACTGATTGTCCCAATTGGTTGGGGAGAACGGGGCGCGGAAGGAATGATAGCTGCCGCAAACTATGCACGTGAAATGAAGATACCTTATCTGGGATTGTGTTACGGAATGCAGCTTGCTTGTGTCGCATTTGCGCGGGGTGTAATCGGCTGGAACGATGCAAATAGTGTTGAAATCGATCCGGATACGCCACATCCTGTCATTCATATGATTCCCTCACAAAAAGAGCTTATGAAGAGACGAGCGTATGGAGGCACCATGAGGCTTGGATCATGGAAAGCAAAAGTAGAGGAAAACACTATGGCGCATGATATTTATACAAAATATAAAGATATTTCAAATAAAAATATTACCAGTGAACGTCATCGACATCGATATGAATTCAATGATGAATATGCATCTGAGTTTGAGAAATATGGATTGGTTATATCTGCTCGTTCTGTTATTGAACAGCTTGCAGAGATTATTGAACTGCCAAAAGACATGCACCCCTTCTATATGGGAACACAGGGCCATCCTGAGTATAAAAGTCGACCAATTAAGCCGCATCCAATATTTGTTGCATTTCTGGAAGCTGCAAAAAACCTGAATCTTGATTCATGATTCAGGATTCATGAATCGATTGTTTATTGATTTTCATACCTTTGTTGCGTATAATACATATCTTATGGCAAACACCATTACCTATAACGAGCACACCCTTGCAATTGGAGATACAATTGCAGTAGATTATAAGATCAAGGAAGCAAATAATAAAGAACGTATTCAGCAATTTGAAGGTGTTCTCATCAAAATTCGTGGTGCATCTGAGCCGACGCGGATGATCACAGTACGTAAAATATCAAAAAGTGGGATTGGTGTCGAACGAATTATTCCGCTTCATTCACCTTTTATTGCCTCAATCAAAGTAACAAAAAAATCTGAATTTCGAAAAGCGCGTGCATACTTTATTCGTGATCTCTCTCTCAAGAAAACACGGCAGAAGCTTTATACTACTAAAAAGCGAAAATAAACGACATTTTCTTTTTTCATTGGCTATACTGAATCTGTAGATTGCTATTCTCTTATGTCTTCTAACAAAGCAACCGGCGCACTCGGTGAACAACTTGCTTCTCAATACCTGACGAATCATGGGTACCACATCATTGAACGCAATGCGAACTCCCGGTGGGGTGAACTTGATATCGTTGCTGAAAAGAATAATAGGGTCATCTTTATTGAAGTGAAAACACGAACGGATCTGAGAATGGGGCGACCATATGAAGCAGTGGGACGTGGAAAACTCAGACGATTGTATCGTACCATACAACACTATATATTGATACACAACTTGGAAAAGAAGAAGTTTCAATTGGATGTCATTGGTATTGTATTAAATCAAGATAAATCAGATCAGGAACTCAAGCATTATGAGAATGTAGATTTCACTTCTCGTCGTTGATGAAGTACTCATTTTTTATATACTTTTGATACGATGTATGATATACTATAGGCTATGCCTAAAGAACATATTCATCCCCCTGAAATATGCAATCCAGACGGAGCAGAGATTCCATTATGGGATATAACTCCGCAATGGCCGCTTCATATGGGGAATGCCACAAGTATAAGAAAAGAAACGTTCCCCTCACTTGCTAGTACAAATCCAGCAATGGTAGGGAAGGTTGGGATAGGGTGGTTCACCCGTGAAATTCCTCGTGACGTTCTTTTTAAGGCAAAAGATATCCCCCTTGGAAATTTACTCCTTCGCCAGCGCGGCGTAAAGTTTCCTTCAGAATATGTCATTCCACAAGATGTTCTTCTCGCGGATGCAGGGGTAGAGTCCCTCAATAAGGTTAATAGAAAAGTATTGACCGAGGCGATAAGTAGACATAATGATGTGCGTCCAGAAGATGCGCTAAAAGCTGATCTCAGGTATCCTGATCTCAACGGAAGACCAGAGAAAAATGTTCTTCTTCGTATTGCATATCTACTTGCAACTGATTCAGGATCGCAAGAAGCGTTTCCCAATTCAAGTGCGATTGAAGTATTTCTTTCAAATCACCATCAAGAGTTCAATCCGGAAACACTCAAGGATGCTTTTGAAAAACTGGTATCAAAAAATGTGATTCAGTGGCTTCTTCAAAATGGCCATGCATCTGAAACTGATATAGCAGGTATATATAAGAATGCTACAGTTTGGCTCACCGATTTGGCTCTTGCGGAGATTGATACGATGAGAAAATCTGAGTTAACAGAGTTGCAGTTTCCGTTTACAACACACCCACGTCCTCAAAATTATCCTGACATAGAGTTTGCCCCCTATTTGCTCAGAATGACAACGGAGTTTCTCTATTATCTTCCGGAATATATACCTGAAGGAAAGATGATGCGCATAAAAACGGTATTTGCTGGAATAGATAAAACACTTAAACTAATTCACCGTATGGCAGGAAAGGTGCTTTTAGAATCAATAGGCCAGAACAATACAAACATATTTGATCTCCCGTATGATCTGGACAAAATTAAAGCCCTTATATCCTCGATGGATCGTGACAATCCTCAGATAGCGAGAGTACAGAGGGTATATGAAGAACTTAAAGGAATTTTCGGATATCTCAACCAATTTGCAAATAGACTTGAAGCACAAAAAGACACTTTAGACAAAAGACAAAGGCCAGAAATACGACAGAATAGGCGTTCTGATGCTACTCAATTATTGACCGAATCTGAGCTTACTCAGGATATTCTTGACCGTACCGGAGGAGGAAAATCCCGTACCTTATATTATAGACTTCTAAAAAGGGTGAGAAATCGTCAGTAAAAGGCCTGAATAAGCGACAAAACATATGGAAAACTCTTACAATACCTACAAAGCCATACCCAAAATGGTATACTATCACCTAAGCACCAATGTGACTGGCCCCATCGTCTAGCGGCCTAGGACACCAGGTTTTCATCCTGGGAATCAGGAATGTAAATTCCCTTAGGGTCACATTTAGTTATGCATTAAAACTGTCACCCAAAGATTATAAATAGAGCGACAGAGCAAGCCTCGCTTTTGTCACAATGTTCGATATGCTCGCAACCCTCACGTAGCCTTTTATAGCAGTCTCCGTCCTTCCTGAGGGTGAGAATGTAAGTTTTTAAAAATATTTGATATACTATAAGCTATGTCAATCGAAACGTTCAGGGGTTTTGTTCACAGGGGAGCTGGAAACTTGGAGTGTTCAACGGCTGTGTTGCACACACTCCTTTCAAACCAGGCATCCCCTGAAACGATGGATGCACTATTTCATAATATGAAGACAATGTACGATCTTGCAGTACTTGTCTCATTAGAGTTGAAAAAAAATGGAATTTATCCACATATTATTTTTACAGATGGCCCCCAGGCTAGTAATCTCTTTACTCAAATGGCAAAGCAGGCGAGACATGGAGCAGGTTATCTAACGTTTATGGGTGGGGCAGTATTAACAAAAAATATGAATCCACGACATGTGGTTGGTATAGCCTCGGTTCATGAAAAAAAACGACCAAAAATCACAATTGTTGATACTGCTCCTAAATTAAAAAGGAAATTTGTTCGTCAGGTACCATATTCGTGGCTTACTCGAAATGTTGCAACACCTGAGTATCTTTACGAAAATGAACTTCCTGCCTTTGGTGTAATTGGGGAAAATCTCCCGTCGTTTTTCGGCAAATTCCCTTGGATGGAAGGGCAGGTATATGAGGAGTTATATAATGAACTTACCTATAGAGGCTTGATGCTCGAGCGTGCTTTTGGATCTTATGAATAAATGGTATAATGTTTGTTCGTAGTAGCTGGCCCCATCGTCTAGCGGCCTAGGACACCAGGTTTTCATCCTGGGAATCAGGGGTTCGAATCCCCTTGGGGTCACCAATTAGTAGCATCCACAAATTGTAACCAAGCGATCAATAATAGAGCAGTAGAATAACCTACCTTTTTGTTACGATATTTGATCTGCTCGCAACCCTTACGTTATTCAACTTCTTTCAACCTCCGCGGTTGAACCCCCACGGCTCATTCACTTTACGAGCGTATAGTAAATGATATATAATAACATTATTAGTAAAAAAAGAAATCACCAAAAATAGAAGCCATGTTTATTGACCGACGTGATGCTGGTAAACGACTAGCATCAAAATTAATTGAGTACAAAGATACCGGTGCAATTGTATATGCGTTGCCTCGAGGAGGTGTACCTGTAGGCTTTGCGATTTCCCAAATACTATCCCTACCATTAGATATTGTCATTACTCGCAAAGTAGGACATCCAATGAACAAAGAGTATGCAATTTGCGCAGTTACTGAGGACGGAGAAAGGGTGTGTGACAAGATGGGCGTGCAAAGCATTGACAAAGAATGGATTGATCTCGAATCAAAAGTGCAGCAAAAAGAAGCCCATCGAAGGCGGATAGTATACAAAGGAAATGAAGAATCAATTTCTGCCCGGGGAAAAGTTGCAATATTGGTAGACGACGGGGTAGCAACAGGATTGACTATGGAGGCCGCTATACGTGCCATTCAAAAACAACAACCGCAAAAGATTGTAGTTGCTGTCCCAGTCATTTCGGAAGATACGGCAAAAAAACTTATGTCCTTTGTGGATGAGCTCGTGGCACTTGAAGTCGGGAAACCGTTTCTTGGCTCAGTCGGGCAGTATTATCGCAACTTCCCACAGATCAATGATGATGAAGTGATCAAATTATTGAACAAACAGTATAAAAATCAGAAGCGGTCGGACACGAAAAGGACTGCTACCCATTCTCCTGGAGGCATTTCCATGTCGCGCGTGCACGAAGAACTTCTGTATGTTGCCCAACCACTTGAGCATGATCTCGATCTTGATTCGTTGATGAATATAATTGGCGATGCTCGAATTGTTATGCTCGGGGAGGCTTCGCATGGCACACACGAATACTACGGATGGCGCGCTGCTATTTCCAAAAGACTCATTCAGGAGAAAGGTTTTGATTTCATTGCGGTTGAGGGAGACTGGCCTGATTGTTTTGAGGTAAATCAGTATATCAAAGGGCATCAGTCTAAAAGAAGCCCGCATGATGTTTTGGATAGCTTTAATCGTTGGCCGACGTGGATGTGGGCAAACTGGGAAGTTGCACGCCTTGTGAGCTGGCTTAAAAATCATAATGATAAGCTTTCGCAAAAAAAACAGGTTGGTTTTTATGGCCTCGACGTATACAGCCTATGGGACTCTCTACGCGCCGTGTCTGAGTACTTGAAAGAACATAACCCAGAATCGCTTCCGATTGCAGAACGCGCTTACAAATGTTTCGAACCGTATGGTGGGGAGCCCTACGATTATGCGCACGCTGTCAATTTTGTGCCGGAGTCGTGTGAAAATGAAGTATTAAAACTCCTTACCCGCATGCGGCAGGTTCGACAAGAAACTCCAGACGGTGAAGAACTTATGAGTGCTGAGCAAAATGTATTTGTTGTCAGAAATGCCGAACACTACTACCGCATCATGCTCCGGGGCAATCAGGAAAGCTGGAATATTCGCGACATACACATGATGAATACACTTGTTCGTCTTCTCGACTCCCATGGGTCAGATTCAAAAGCGATCATTTGGGCGCACAATACACACATAGGCGATGCACGAGCGACGAACATGGTGCTATCGGAAATGGTGAACATCGGAGGCTTAGCACGCGAGTGGTATTCTAATCTCGGTGTTGCCCTTGTGGGTTTCGGCTCATATCAGGGACAAGTTATCGCTGCTCGATCATGGGATGCGCCTATGCAGCATATGGATGCTCCTCCTGCACCACCTGAAAGCTGGGATGGAATAATGCATACCGCCTTTGGCGGTAACCGATTTCTCGATCTGACGAAGGCAACCGATGTTCTCGCCGCATACCATGGCCAGCGAGCGATTGGGGTCGTGTATCATCCAGAACGCGAATCTGGTAACTACGTGCCTACTTCACTCGCAAGACGCTATGACGCGTTTTTGTATGTTGATGAGACGACAGCATTGAAACCATTTCATCTCCACCCAAAAACAGACTCGGACTTCCCGGAGACATATCCCTATGGTGTATGATTACTAATTACACAACCAAGAAGCGCTCGCCGCGCTTGCCTGCGAAAAGAAAACGGCACTCCCCCCTCAATATGCCATCAATTATCTGATGGCATATGTTCCCAGAAGGCGTCGAAAAAACGGCTTCCCCGATTCAATAAACAAAAGCTCAGTTACTCTATATTTTGTGTATAGTAGTTACCGGTAATTTTAAATCCATTTCTTTCATGAGCCCTGTGAGCACCAGATCTCACTTTTCCAGAATCAAATCTAATTTGAGTCATTCCCTTCTCTAGGGCTTCACTAATTGCGACATCCCAGAGAAGTGTACTGCTAATTCCTTTTGTATCTGGATGATTAATTGCCCCCATTTCGTGAGGAAACATGGTTGGCACTCCATCAAAAGTTTCATCATATTCATAAGTCAACGTAGCAAGTGGTTGTGCATCTAAATACAAAATCAACAATGTACAGCCATTTTTTTGAAGATGACGAATTGTCTGTAGAAATTCTTCTAGCGTTCCTAAATCTTTTTCATCTCTTACTCTTAGCATGGGTTGGTAGCAATCTAGAATTTCTTGGTCAGTCATTGCATGCTTAATGGTGATACGGCTCTTTATGTTTGCAATTCTGTCTGCAGTTTCTGGAGAAAGATCATTTCTGTGAACAACTGCAGTGATTTCATATGTATGCTTTGCTAAGTTCATTTCGAAAGTATAATGTGATGCAGTCATATCAGTTCTCGAAAACTGTTCCAAATCAGAAGCTACTTGGTGTGAAAACTCAATTGCCCTACAGTCCATTTCCTGAGCATGCTTTATGATGCTATGCCAGAGCTCTGCTGAAATTAAATGATTAGATTCTGGAAGATCTGAAGAAATCAAAATGGGGTGAATATATGGTCGTCCATGATCTTTAAGATTGTGACCAAGTTTAATGACTGCTCCCTTTACTGGTTTATCGTCTTTGTAGATAAGTATTAATTGATGACCACGCCGTTGTAATTGTAGACATCGATCTAGGAATGATTCTTCGTCAAAATGTGGAAGTTGTGAGGCAAATAATGGAAACGCATCTCGTATTTGTTCTTGGTGAGGATCTGTGACTGTTTCAATTCCCTTAAATCTATTAATTGTTTCTAAGACAATGTCTTTGGTTGCATCAGACCTATCTCCACTGTGTAGTAACTGTGCAGCAGTGTCAGATTGGGACATCATTCTAAGAATTGTTGATGAAATTGTTTGCTGAGCAAAAGGTGCAAAGGCATCAAATATCTCTTCTGGTGATGGTTTAGGAGGCAAGACCGATACATCGGCCACATCTTTACCTGTGGCGTATACTCCCCAGTCATGCAAGACAGCTCGTAAGTACGCTTCGGGACGACCTTCTCTTGGAAGCACATAGATAGTATCTCCTGGATGAAGTGCAAGTTCTGCAGCAAGAACTCTGTGTTCTTGTTCAGGGCTCTTGGCTAAATCAGGAATCTTTGCAAGGTTTTCATCTCCCCATGCAATCTTTACGGGACTATCTGGTCCTCCTGCTAAATCTGCAAGAAGGTGAAATTGTTTAGATGGATATTCACCATCTGCTGAAACAATTGTCCCCATATTAAGATAAGCAATTTTTCCTACAGGGTGTTGTCTGAGAAGAGCACTTGTTCGTAGTGCCAGTTCTCCTTCTAGGAGCCGTTGGGTATAGTTGTCATCTAATTCTGGTTTTTGAAAATTACCTCTAGTAAAGTGAACCGCTACAGTAGTATCTGGGATATAACTAAGGAGCCAATCTATTGTTAAACGATGTCCAATATGTTGTGGGTTCATAGAACCCTCAAACTCAACAACACGTACCGGATCAGCAGCTACACGTTCTTGATTGTCCAAGATTAGATCTGCAAAAGTGAACAGATCTGCTGTTGAAGAAATTGAAGCACATAAGGCTCTGATATGTTGGCTGTTGACACCCTCATACGCCATTTTATTGTAATAGTGTTTAAAGTCTGCACTTTTTATAGACGCGAGTTCTTGTCTAATTGGTGTGAGTTCATCAGGTTCTGGCTGTGATTGTTCTGGTAATTGCTGGTAAGTATGCATAAGTCCACGGATAGATGAACAAAAGGTAACGAGAGAAGCCCCATGCATGATTGGTAAGTACCCTGCTCCAGACAAACCAGCATCAATCAATGCAAGCTCTTTAAGCAGTAGTGGTTCAGAAAATTCTCCAGAAATGATAGTTTCAAGTAATTCTTCCGTATGTGATTGGAGTGAGAGTTCGTCTTCATGATGAAATGGCGCAGTTTCTTTTGTAAGTTGACCAGATTCTCCTATTTGATGCTGGGGATTTGGCTTTTCGTTATCGAGCATGTTTTTTACACATATCAGTATAAAATATTTTAAGGAATATTAATACATCAGATCTAGTGAAGGCTTATTTTTCTGAAAAATAGTTAACCTGCATACAATGATTGTCATACAGAAAATGAGAAGTAGAAACCAAGAATTAGTGATGCTGAGGCTTATAGAATTCCCACCCTTATTTAATCCCTGCAATTGTAAAATCCATTATAAATTAATTGGGTTAACCATGACTGTCTTTCTCTCTCAGACAAAAAAATTGTGAGAAAACGATGAAGACTGTAGAAGATACTCAAAAATAAGCCATCAAACAGAAAAATGCATACAAAAAATTCAGCAAATAAAGCTTCATTATAGCTTATAGTATGCATTGCTATTGCAATATATGATATAATACATTTCCAAAATACTATGCTATTACGAAAATAGTTTCTGTGCCTCCATTGCTCAGTTTGGTAGAGCGGTTGCCTTTTCGGCAGTACGTCGCGGGTTTTCGAATCTGCTATCCCGCTCGCCAATTGGTATATGAGCTATATTCTTGCTATAGATACTGTCTGAGTCACGATATATGTGAGACTATATGGAAAATGTCAAAATAAATATTAATGAATAATAAATAATAATGAGTAAAAAAGAACAGTTACCAGTAGAACCACAACAAATAGATCATAAATGGCCAGGTGAGTTCCGTCAGACAATAGCAGCTATTGTACAGAGTAGATTGCCACCTAATATCAAACTTAAAATGGTGAATATAGCTATGGTTGCAATGTGTGCATTGGGAACTCCATCTGCTGTTTTTGGCCAAGAAAATCCAGGTGACATATTTGTGCCACCTGTGATTGGGAATGAACAACTAATGAGGGACATACCGCAAGAGACTACTGCAGAAACAGGAGTAAGAGAACCAGAAGAAATTGAGACTGAACTACTAGGGACCGAAGAAAGTCCGGAAAGAGAAGACACACCAGATATCTATATGGGTGAACCAGTAACTCCGGAGGAATTTGATTTATGGGGCAGTGCAGCTAATTTAGAAAATCCAATGTATGATAAAAAGTTCCAGAATAGGGGTGCTGGGGGAGTGGTCGTATCTGAAAACCCTCCGATCGTTCTTACTTGCGCCCACTGTGTTGATGAGGGGGTGGAACCATTTGAATTGAGTGTAGGAATAGGTATTCTAGACAGAACCGACCCTAAGAAAATCCAGATTCCTGTGGGAAAAATTGAATTTATTGGAGCAGATATGGCATTACTATTTTTGGCAAACCCTATCCCCCAGGAGGCAAATGTGAAGGAAGCTTCGTTACTTCCAGAAGGTACGGATTTATCTGGGAAAAAGATCATTATAACTGGTTGGGGAAGAACAACCCCTCCGGGAACAGGATCATCTCATGATCAATCAGACGTTCTTCAAAAAGCAGAAGGCCCTTATACTCCCCCTGAAGAATGCGACGTAGGTTCTGAGTATTTTTGTGTGGGAGATGGAGAAGAACCTGGCTCTGGATCACAAACTAACTATGGTGACAGTGGAAGCGCAGCTTATGTAAAAATTGATGGCAAAACATATCTGGTTGGCCCCGCACATGCCACACGATTGGATGCAGACTATAGCATATATGGCTCTCTCGCACCAGGTACCGCTGCTCGAGCCGCGTTAGAGGAAGCAATTGCTGCGGCACAAGGACAACCTCTTCCTCCAGAACAGCAACCTACCGATCCAGGCTATTTCATACAAATGCCTTCTGGCGGATTTCTCCCTCCTGATGAAGAACTGTCCTCTACCCAGTCCGTTCAAGCAATAGCTGATGATCGTACAAAACCATATGATTTGAAAGCTTATGAAGCATTCATACCAGACGAATACTTATCTGATACAGCACGGGCATTTGTTGAGAAACAGGAGGGCTTTGTTGTCTCTGAACTTGATCTCACTCTTCTTGATCCAAATGATCCATGTCTGACTATTGGTTGGGACGATGTAGATATAGCACCAGGATCTGCGTGGGTAATATCAAATCTTGTACCTGGTGAACATGATGTTAGTGTTATTTTCAACCCGGAACAACCATTCAGGGCAGAAGATATTTATGCAGGTACTCTTTGGGTATCTACAGATCCAGAAACGTGCGAAATAGCATTTGTCGATGATCCTAAGAGGGTTGATGCTCCTATTAAGCAAGAGTTTGATTGGACACAGGATTTTAAGATTCTAGTGCATGGATATAATGGGGCGACTGGAGAAGAATATGATGCAACAAAAAATCCGTCATATCGGACTTCAAGATCCATTATGGTTGAAGTCTACCTTCCGGTTAAAGTTCCAGCAACCACTTCATTTTCCACTGACAATGAGGTGGTGATAGCGGCCACGCAACCGGGAGGAACCACAACTTTGCCTCCAGGTATGAATCCACTGCACAGAGGCAAAATTACAGGACATAGAGAAGGAGACAATTTAGTTCTAGAAGGATATCATTTATGGAAACCGGCCTTCATGCTTCGATTGTGGCAACGCGATGATACTATGATTTATGCAGATGACCCTGAGGGAACTTATGATTATAGTTTTTTTAAAGAAATCGGCTCCTACTTTACTGCAATTAATGTCACTGCTCCAAGTCCTTCTTCTGGATTAAAACCAGGCGAGAGTACGGAGTTCGACTCTCCACTTTTAGAATCCCCAATCATTATGCGAAGGGTGGGTGATGCTTTAGAGATAAGTACATTTAGAAATCTCGTTATTGGCGAGAAAGTTCCATATATACAAGTACAGACTCCAGATGGAGACAAAACGATTGATCTAGAATTCGTTATAGGTGATAGTGGCGGACTGAGAGCTAGCAAGGTCTCTACGATTGAAGAGTATTTTCGGTATGATCAATTTTTGCCCATAATTCTAAATGACCCTGGTGACTGAGTCAAAACATTTGATTTTTTTGTATATCCTGACTCAATGGGATACTAAATGTAAGTTTTCCCGTTTTTTTAGTTACATTCCAACATTACTCACTATTATTCCGTAATGACAAATACCTACGTCGCCCCATCATCATCTTATTTAACTCCCCCGCTTGTCTCAGCCATGAGTAGTTTTTGTTGTATTTCTTTTACCTCGTCAAGGCTTTTTGATTTCCCATGAAAGCATAAATCCAATCCATCGTTTTCAAATCTTGGAACGAAATGAAAATGGAGATGAAAAACACTTTATTGAGCATCTTTGCCAGATGTGTTTAAAAATTTTCACAGAGTTTTTTAGGAATTACAAATAAGCGTCTATCGGATACTGGATTGATATCAAAAAAAGCCTTGACTAAATCATCTTCAAATAATTGAAAACAGGGTATTTCATTATTTGCTATTTTGCAAAAACTACAATCTGCCATAGGGATATAAAGGGTGAAATGATATATATAATGACAAAATTTGAATTACGTTTGATATGCTACAACCATCCGTAGTCTATCATAAACCATGAGATTTTTATGATTGATATTTTGCGAATTTTGGGTGGAGGAAAAAGTGCAAACTGTGAAAATTATTTACATAACTTTGTCTTGAACCTCATAGGTACTGTTATGTGATGGAATATAATCATTTTCGGCCTGTTTCATTAATTCGTTTATTTTATTTTTTAATTCTTCAAAATCTATATTTTTCTGGTGCTTAATATGAAGACTTTTTATTCCTACTGAATATAACACCTTATCTACAAAGCGATCTCTCTTTTGCCTATCACTTCTATTATGTGTTTTTCCATCATATTCAATGACTATAATTGGTGTTAAATATTGTTTTTTAAAAATAACAAAATCGATCCTTTTTCTATTTATCTTATTTTGATAAGTCCAAAATTCCTTTTTTGATGAAAGAACTTGCACAATATTACTGAATACCATCTGTGGAAAAACAATATACTCAGTAGAGAAATAATTGATTGTAAACCCTCAAAAAACTGTCTCTCTGGTATATTGAGTAAAAAGTCTTTTCTTTTAAACGGTACATTCTTCTCTTCTTGGTGAAGAAAAACAGAAATTTTATCTTTGTAAAGATACAGTAAAATTCCTAGAACTATAATGACTATTATGAATAAGATTTCCAAATTTGGTAGAAAATTATGCAATTATTTCATACACTGTTTTAGTATATACGATGTTTTGCTGAAACGGCACAAAATATGGGTGAGTGACGGTAGGAACGAATGCCCTTTCCTCATTCAATCCCTGTGAATGAAAAATTAATTGAATATTAACCTATGATTAAACCTATTCTTTTCCTCCAATTTCGCACTGATCAATCATTGGAACATGAGCAAAAAGCAGTGCTGCAGCACAGACATGTGCCCGATGAAGAGATTGAATTTGTGAATATTTTGGATCCTGATGGGGTGGTGCCTGGTCCAGAAGATTTGGAGAAGTACCGAGCGGTCATTTCTGGTGGTTCGGTCCAGTTTGATATTTCAAAATTGGATGGTTACGAATTTAAGCACCAGGTATTTGCGGCACAGCCGTTGTTTAAGGCTATTGTAGAACGTGATTTCCCGTGTTTGGCGATTTGCTTTGGGCATCAGTTGATAGTTGAGTTAATGGGGGGAAAAGTAGAAGCTGACCCTCAGCAGGCGGAGACGGGAACTTTGAAGATATTTTTGACCCCCATTGGAAAAAAGGCCCCTATTTATAGGGGAATACCTGAGTCATTTCATGCAGTATTGGGGCATAAAGATTCTGTAACGAAGTTGCCGGAGGGTTTTGTAGTGCTTGCAACGTCAGATAAATGTCAGGTGGAGTCCTATCAAATCAAGAATAATATTTTTACGACTCAGTATCATCCAGAGTTGAATACTGAGCAATTAGTTTGGCGATTGGTGCAACATCCTGAGTATATGAAAAACAAATCATTAGAGCAGATGAAAGGAGAGTTTGAGGACACAAATTGGGCTCCTCAGGTATTAAAAAATTTTATTGATTTTGTAGATAAAATATAGAATTGTTTGGATTTTGTAAAAGCTGTAGAGGGTCGGGTGTTTTTATAACATATGCAAATAAGATTTATTTAACCCCCGCGGTTGTAAATGACTTCGCTGATATTTCTATGACCTCATACTCAATCACCCGATCTTCAAGATTTATCTTCACCACGTCGCCAACCCGATGGTTTAAGAGGGCACTTCCAACTGGCGATCGATATGAAACCTTGTTTTGCAATGGATCTGCTTCATGGAGTCCAACAATATGGAGCATAAATTCATGTTCGTTGAGATGTACTTTCACTTGCGATCCAATTTGGATGTAGCCTGTCTGATCAGGGACAACAACTTTTGTATGATCTATGACTTTTTTTAGAAATCGGAGTCTGCTATCGGTGGATCTGAGCTTTCTTTTGGCATTTGTATATGCGGCATTTTCAGAACGATCTCCCATATCTGCAGCTTGTGTGAGTGTTTTTACATACTCAGGACGATTTGATTTTAGCTCCTCATATTCTTTAGTGATTCCATCATATCCTTCTCGGGTCATATAGGTATACGTCGCTGTCATGCTATCTGTATTATAGCGAATCTCTCTCCCACTTTCTGAACGCATTTCTGTATAATCACGATATGACAAATAATCTCGGTGAAAAAGCCCGCAAACTTCACAAAGAAAATAGGGGGAAAATATCTATTCAATTAAAAACCCCTCTTGAAACAAAAGAGGATCTTTCATTGGTCTATACCCCTGGTGTTGCTGATGTTTCTCGCCATCTGGTAGACCACCCAGAAGAAACAAATGAGTATACTTGGCGTGGTCGATGTGTAGCGGTGATCTCAGATGGGTCTGCGGTCCTTGGATTGGGGAATATCGGACCTAATGGAGCTTACCCAGTGATGGAAGGCAAGTGTGCATTATTCAAGCAATTTGCGGGTCTTGACGCGGTGCCAATTCTACTAAACACACAAAATCCTGATGAGATTATTGAAACAGTCATTCATATTGCACCGAGTTTTGGCGCAATTAATCTTGAGGATATCTCGGCACCACGATGCTTTTATATTGAAGAGGAGCTAAAGAAGAAACTTAAAATGCCCATCATTCATGACGATCAATGGGGGACTGCTGTTGTGGTCTACTCGGGTCTTTTAAATGCATGCAAGGTCACGGGAAGAAATCTTGCTCAAACAAAAGTGGTGGTAAACGGTGTTGGTGCTGCAGGCAGTGCAATTATCAAAATCTTGCATCACAATAAGGTGACAAATATTATTGCCTGTGATAGTAATGGAATTATTCATGCTGGTCGTGAAGGGAATTCGAAACACAAGTCCTTTATTGCGTCTATTACTAATCCAGAAGAAACAACAGGAAGGTTAGCAGATGCAGTACAAAACGCAGATATCCTGATTGGCGTTTCAAAAGCCGATTTGTTTACTGAGACGATCATACGTTCGATGAACGCAGATCCAATTGTATTTGCTTTAGCAAATCCAAATCCTGAAATCATGCCAGACGATGCAAAGGCAGCTGGTGCCGCAATAATTGCCACGGGGAGATCGGATTTTCCCAATCAGGTCAATAATGCATTGGGGTTCCCCGGAATGTTTAAAGGACTTCTTGATGCACAGGTGACCAATGTCACCCTGGATATGCTGAGTCATGCGGCAGTCGGCCTATCTGAGGTGATTGCAAAGCCAGATCATGAGCATATCATTCCATCGGTATTTGATCCGGCTGTCGTGCCATCAATTGCCAGTAATATCATAAAGAGCTGACACAATAATCTTTACGTAATTACTCAACATACAACGTTGCATTATTTACTATTTTCATTTACAATCTTTACATGTCAAAAACTAAAACACCCCCTAACCCCGAAAAAGAAGTTTGTCCAAAATGCGGATCAGCGTTGAGTCCTGTCGAAGAAACGCCAAACGGCAAGCAACTCCAGCGATGTTCAACCGGATCATGGAATGCAGAAGAAAAAAAAGTCGAAGGATGCGATTATGTAAAATGGATTCAACCAGAGCCAGAAGTTCTTGATGAGAAGTGCCCAAAGTGTGGAGAACCGCTCGTTCTGGCGACTACTCGTTATGGGAAAAAACTCAAAAAATGCAGTACTGGTGGATGGGATCGGGAAAAAAAGCAAGCAACCGGCTGCGACTATGTCCAATGGCTTACTGGCATCAAAGAAGAGCTTGATGAAAAATGTCCAGATTGTGGTGAAAAGCTGGTAATGATGACCACTAATCGTGGGAAAAAACTCAAAAAATGCAGTACTGGTGGATGGGATCGGGAAAAAAAGCAAGCAACCGGCTGCAAATATGTAGAATGGATCAATGATCGAAGTCCCGCAAAATCAAATGGTGATGAGAAATTTCCCGATCACGAAATTTAAAGTTTCTGATTCGTTCGCTCATACCACATTTTTGCATTCTGATATTATCAGAGTTGCGATCAAGCAGTTCCTCAAATATTTTTGTGCCTCATCAATGCTTCCTGTTGTCGCAAGAGAAGTTTTGATCTTATTGAGCAGTATGGTTTGTATGCTTCCTCTTCATAACCAAATTTATTTTGTTTTCTCATCTTTCTTTTTACAAAGCTCCAGAAGCTTTCAATGCCATTAATATGAGACATTCCTCTCACAAACTCCTCCCTAGAGTGATACACCCTGTAATGCTTAAAATTATTGACGTCAATTAGCCCATCATAACTTTTCCAGCCATCTGTATGAACTGTTACTTCTTCAAGTATCTTTCCCCTCTCACTCTTCTGGCTCCAAAATAACTCTCATCCACCTCACAACTTCACCTGAAAAAGATTGTTCATTTTTAAGTAGAGTAGTTATTCTCTCTATTAGTTTTAGGAAAACAATTGAAAGGGTTTGTCTAGAAATACCAGAAATTTCAGCTGTTAAATACGTATCTACATCTTTAGAAAAACAGTCTAAAATCTTGCGAAATTGTGCCTCTGTAATTCGTGAACGCTTACATACTTATTTTTCA
>Ga0114931_10000080_pt1 | contig 97438 bp, 100 predicted proteins | sample 2SBtaG_FD_89579 | JGI IMG/M metagenome (GOLD analysis project Ga0114931, IMG submission 89579) | Deep subsurface microbial communities from Kolumbo volcano to uncover new lineages of life (NeLLi) - 2SBTROV14_V59a metaG | ecosystem: Environmental > Aquatic > Marine > Volcanic | place: Kolumbo...
CTCCGTCATATATGTGCACATCAAGTGGTTGGTCAAATTTATCCCCATCACAGGTCCATCCCGTGACTTGATTACAACTGGGTATTGCAACTGGGTTTGTGGGTTCGTGGTAACCAATAGGCAGAGCTGGTGTGGGGGTTGGGGTGAGTGTGGGGGTAAGAATGGGACAATATGGTTTTGGCACACACCGACTTTCTGTCCCCCAATTACAGTGCCTTCTGCAGCTCCTCTTTTTATATTGCTCATTTGGAGCGCATCCTTTTTCTCCGCATTCTCCGACATGCCACGCGCCACATTCATCCTTACATATCACGGCTGTGGGACCTGGAAGCCATTCAATGCCTCGCACATACTGAGCTGTAAAAACAAAAAGAAGAATACCAATAATAAATTGCTTTTTCATATCCTATCAAATAGGATAGGTCAAAAATCAATTCAAGTCAATCGGAGCAGGAATAAGAGAAAAATAATCACATTATGACATGTGAACATGTTACACTACATCGCATGCATGATCTTGTCTGACTATTTTCCACGTACTAGACATATATGATTCGCAAAAAAATGACACAAGAAACGATTAATTTTTGTTTGGCGCATGAACAGGAATATTCATTTGTGGTATTGTTGCCTGAATTACTGGTGGTAATAAATATGGATCAAACACGCCATCTGCTCTCCTAAACGCCTCACACCAGTCTGATGAAAATGCTCTATGTAAATCGGACAAATTAGCGATTGGTCTTGTTGGATTTTCAGTGTCATTAAAATAAAAAATAGGGGTCAGAATTCTATGGAACATTAATTCAGTAAATACTTGCCCGATCAATGGGTCACGAAGAGACCGGCGTGCTGCATCAAACACCCCCGTAATATCAGTCTCACCGTTAATAAGGTCACATGCACTGAGTTCTTCTTTCAGTCGTAAATACTCAGCTATGTTACTACAGCTTGCCATATCTATAGGAGATAGAGCTTCGTTTGCAGGATTCTTAAATGCGCGCAAAAATGCACTCAAATGAGCTAGAGTTTTAACGTAAAAATCGACATATCGATCCTTATCAAGACCACCAGCATAGTTGCCTAGATTTCTCCAATCGAAGATGCAATGGTTCACTTCATGCGCAAGAGTTCTTGCAAAATCCGACCCTGACAGGGGAGTAGCACCAATACGATGAGTAATATATGTTTGCCCATCTGTACAGGCAATATCTGCAGGATTGCAATGATCAGAAGGCACATTCCCATCGTCGCGCACTTGATCTATAAATATATAATTCATATCTCCACCGATTAATGCCTGTGCGATAGGAGGAAATGTAGCAAACATCGCTTCAAAACTATGTGCAATTACATCCTTTTGAGACTCTTCGATCGATCCAAATCCGCTAAAATGCTGATGTGCATAACGAAGAAATGCCGTATGAGCTCCATCGCGTGAATAGGTATAGTGAGCTGTTTCACCTCCCCAGGTTTCACCGGCAACTGCTGCTAATTTTGCCTGTTTAGGAGGAGGGTCAGTCTCTCTTTGTATATTTGCCAGTGCATCAAATAAACCATAATATATTGTTGGTGGAAAACCAAATTCTCCTTTGAAGGCTGTGCCAGCATCTAAACATTCCTGAAAATCACCAATCGTTCCGACGTTTTCTAAGGACTTAAGCCTGTTACCTAACTTGTGACGTTTTGATGTTGCAGTATCTGGACCTGCAGTAGGAGAAGCAACTTGCGCCAAGGCCGGCTTAACCCCACCTACAACAGATAGAGCTGCGGTAAAACCAGTAGCAGCAGCCCCCTTTAAAAATGCTCTTCTAGTCATTGATCCATTTTGTGATCCATCTTGTTCAGGTCTTGGTGCCATATAGAAACATATTACTATATAATATCAGCGAATGCAATTACTATAAGTCATATTTATTCCCCATGAATATATTCACGTATTAAATCTATAGTGTCAGATTTGCAAGACCAATCGCAGAATTGGTGACCGAAATCAGATTTTTTTCTTGAATGTTTGTAATTTTATCGCAAATCGTGTCCCAATGATAGGTAAAAACACTCCCGATATCCTTTTCTGACAGAGTAATTCCTGAAACAATCGATATTTTTTTCTTCTTTTCATGACTCATCGCAAGCTTTCCATTGAGTAAGATCAACTGTTTTGTGCTCAAAACTGCTTCGGATCCTTTGATTGAGACAAGGGCTCCCCAGCCAATTCGGCATGAATCCATCGTCTCAATCGTATGCTTGACCGAATGATGTCCGGTCCGCGTAAAAACATTTAAAACATGGAAGGTGTGATGTGCGAGTGCTCCCTGTGGAATTTTCCCCATGAGCCACTCGAGCTCTTTGCTGGTCAGTCTTTTTTTTAGAGATAAGCTGTCGGCAAAATGATCATACAGTGATTTTTGAGAAAGCTTTGACAGAAGATCATTTCCAATCCAATATGCCTCAACGACACGCGGATCAAACGGATCAGCGATACCATGTTCATGTGCAATATATGTCAAATAGGGATAGAGAGTTTCAAACTGAGATATGATCTTCGAGAGATTCTCATCTGATACAGACTCCCGCAAATATGCCTGTATCTCAGTAGTTTTCAATGGTCCACAGTACTGCAAGTGATTCGGGGGCAAGGCATATCGAGCACAGGTTATCAGGCCATGAGAATCTGTCATAGCGCAAGCTTTCTTTTATATTGTCCAAATAACAAGGTAACAGCAACTCCGGCAATAATGAAGAGCCAACCAAGCATTTGAGTTTGTGGAAAGCTATGACTGATAAATACCGCAGAAAGAATGCCAGTAATAATCGGTGACATCGCCAGAACCAAGCTGACGGTTGTAGCTTTTGCATGAGCAAGTGCCGCATACCAAGTAAGCACATATCCCAAAAGAAATACTGATCCCGAAAGGACAGCAAAAACTTGAGTTGATTCCAGTGTCGCAATCTGCATGATTGTTCCTTGAAATATGGTGATTCCCAAAAGAATTATGACACCAAAAAACATTCGTGCCCAAGATACGACGGTTGATGGAATATCTTTCAAGGCTTTTTTAGCAAACATGTATTCGACTGACCAGAATAATGTAGAAGCAATAATCATCATATGTCCTATTCCAAGGCTTTTATATGATACCCCAGCGAAAAACAAGACTCCTATGGTGACTGTAATATACCCAAAAATTTGATATCGATTTACTGTTTCTTTCAAAAATAGTACGCTCAGTATGGCAACCCAGATAAACAATGTTTTATGAATGAGTGCCCCTTCAACAGCAGTAATTTTGCTCAAACCCGTAAAAAAGAGGGCAAATGGAATACTTCCCCCAATAATGCCAATAAGTATGAGTTGCTTCCATTGTTTTTTAGAAAGGTGTGACAGTGCTTTTTTTTGAGAAACATACACGATTACTGATAAAACCATAGCAACGAGCAGATTTTTCAATGTAGTAAAGAGAATGGGATTCATATTTGCAAGAAAAAATTTGGAAGCAAATATGGAAAATCCTGATATTCCAGTGGTCAAAAGTGCCAGTTGTATTCCTTTTTTCATTGGGTGAAAGAAAAATGATAATTATTGATCTGTTTTTGCGATATTCTGCAGTGCTTGAACCGCATGGTTTTTTGGTATTTTTTCGACGACTACATCGCCATATATCAAAACATATTCGCCACTTTTGAGCTTCATGCCCCCACTTTTTGCGACAACGCCATCGGTCGTCGTAATGGTGTTTTTTGAAATGTTTTTAATCTTTTTTGGAATCGCAAAACACATTCTTCATTGTAGCACGATTTACTTTGTATTTCTCAGAGGAGATAAGTACAATGAGAGTATGAAATCAAAGATTATTGCAGATCGCGCGTATATGGTCAATCTCGTATATAACTTTCAATCAATCGGGAAGGTGATCGTATTTGTGCATGGTACGTTTGACATATTGCATCCCGGACATATTGGGCTCCTTGAGAAAGCGGCTGAATATGGTGATGTGTTGATTGTTGGAGTCTACCGTGATGACGTCGTCGTCGCCCTAAAAGGGCCCAATAACCCCATAACAACTCTTGCAGACCGTATGACTATCCTCAATGCGCTGACCATGGTTGATTACGTTATCCCGCTTGATCACCCCGATCATGAACAGATTGTGGCGCAACTCAAACCAAATATTTTTGTTCAGGAGCAGGGTTCAGAATATCATCTCGATACGTCTACACTTGAAAAACACAAAGGAACCATTCGCACGATTGCAATCTCAGAGAAATACTCGACATCAGCACTCATAAGCAAGATCAAAATAGCCTCTCAACTTCATTAAATCAAAAAACTGTGTTTATTTTGCCCAGAAGATTGGTATACTGGTGAGGTACTATTGCAGGCGTATAGCTCAGTTTCCACCAGAGGTGGATCAGCCTTTGGCTGAGGTTAGCGCGTTACATTGACACCTGCCAGCAATGCAGAGCTCGTAGCTCAGTTGGCTAGAGCGTTACATTGACATTGTAAAGGTCGGAGGTTCAAGTCCTCCCGGGCTCACAAAGTGCGATGCAGGCAGGTTGTAAAGGTCTCAGATTTCCGCCAGAGGCGGACTAACTGACAGTAATTAATCCCACAAATGTTCGGGGTCGTAAACTGTCAGTTGAGCAAGTCCTAATACGCCCACTATTTTAGCTATTAGCTTACTGCTTATAGCATTTAGATTCTTTATTTCAATTTTATATATGAAACGAGCATTATCTGGTATTACGCCAAGTTCAACAAAAGGTCTCCATCTTGGCAACTATCTTGGTATGGTAAAACCGGCAGTCGATTTTCAAAACACAGCAAACTGTTTTTACTTTATCGCAAACACTCATTCTCTAAATACCGTGTTTGATCCACAAGAAGTAAAACAAAATACCATGAACATCTTCACCGAGTTTTTAGCACTCGGCATTGACATACAAAAAACCGTTTTTTATGTAGAAAGCGATATCGGAGCTATTCCATATTTGCAAACCATTCTCAATAATGTTGTAACAGTGGCTGAATTAAAGCGGATGCATGCCTATAAAGACAAATTGCAAGATGAGATCCCCCCTGATCAGATCGGGATGGGTCTTTTTTCCTATCCAGTGCTCATGACTGCTGATATTCTCTTGTTTGATACTGATATTGTTCCGGTTGGAGAAGATCAAGCACAGCACGTTGAAATTGCACGAGAGATGGCACGCACCTTTAATAACAGGTATGGTGATGTATTGAAAGTACCAGAACTGTTTGTCAAAAAAGATGTGGCACGTGTTCCGGGCATTTTTGGCAAAAAGAAAATGAGTAAGTCACTCGGAAATGATATCCCCATTTTTGCCCCAGAAGATGAAATAAAGAAACAAATAATGCAAATCAAGACAGATCCAGCACGTATCCACCCAACAGATCCCGGTGATCCGAAAAAAAACATTACCTTTACCTACTTTAATCTTCTCGGATATGATGATCAAAAATTGGATGATATGAAGCAGCAGTATCACACAGGCACCATTGGTGATGTTGAAATTAAAACAACTTTCTATAATTTCTACCTTGAGTACTTTGCTGACTTTCGTAGTAAAAAACGAGAACTTGGACGAAACAAATCAGATATTCAAACTCTTCGCATTGAAGGAGCAAAGAAGGCAAATGCGGTAGCTGAACCTGTTCTTGAGCGGGTAAAAGAAGCGGTCGGGCTGATATAACCATTCTTGACATACTCAGGCAAGTTGATACAATAATGATAATGTTCTCAGCAACAATTTGCACAATCATCAAAACTACATTCCGCTAACGCGGGGAGTATTTGATGACAATTCTTACCCCGCATAAAAATAAGCGGGGTTTTTTAACAGTTAAAAACGTATATGAAACATCAGGATTCACTTTTCAAACTCAGACATACGGCAGAGCATGTGCTTCATCAGGCTGTAAAAGAATTATATCCTCAGATTCATCTTGCAATGGGTCCAGCTACTGAAGATGGGTTTTATTTTGATTTTGATAGTACCCCTGAAGGGGCAGAACCGGTGGTAATTACTGAAAAAGATTTTCCCCAGATTGAAAAGCAGATGTGGAACATAATAAATAAAAATCTGCCAATTACCAGAGAAGAAGTATCCATTGAAACGGCAAAGCAGATGTTTCAGGATAATCCATATAAATTGGAGTGGATTGATGAAGCCGCACATCGAGGCGATAACATAACAATTTATTGGACGGGTGAACCGGGTGCGAAAGGATCAATGGTCGATCTGTGCGCTGGTCCTCATGCCGCGTCAACCGGGGAAATAAAAGCATTCAAATTACTGTCGGTCGCCGGAGCATACTGGCGAGGCGATGAGAAAAACAAAATGCTGACTCGTATTTATGGGACTGCCTTTGCTAGTAAAGATGCACTTGCGGAACACTTACAATTATTAGAGGAAGCAAAGAAAAGAGATCATCGAAAAATTGGAAAAGATCTCGACCTATTCACCTTTTCAGATCTGGTTGGAAAAGGACTCCCGCTGTTTACTGAAAAGGGAGCGACCATCTGGCGAGAGCTTGAACGATTTGTTGTTGATGAAGAGATTAGGAGGGGATACAAACACGTACACACTCCAAATGTAGCAAAAACCGAGTTATACAAGAAGTCTGGTCACTACCCCTATTACAAAGATACCATGTACCCGGTGATGAAAGTAGATGATGATGAGCTGATCCTGCGACCGATGACCTGCCCACATCATTTTGCGCTGTATCAATCAAAGCCACGAAGTTATCGGGATTTACCAATAAGATATGCTGAGATGGCATCTTTGTATCGCTATGAAAAATCAGGTGAGCTCACCGGACTTATCCGTGTCCGTGAGTTTGTCCTTGCGGATTCTCATAATTTTGTTCGAAAGAATCAGGCTTCAGATGAAATCAATTTTGTGCTTGATTTGATCGAGTATATTTCAGGTGTACTTGGACTGATAATTGAAAAAGATTTTGTATATAGACTATCACTGGGCGATCGAGAGAATAAAGACAAATATTATGATGCCCCTCAAGAATGGGCACATGGTGAAGGAGTCTTGCGCGATGTGCTGAAAAGTCGAAACGCACCCTTTTATGAAGCAAAGGATGAGGCTGCATTTTATGGACCAAAGATTGATGTTCAGATGAAAAATGTACTCGGAAAGGAAGATACAGCTTTTACCGTACAGTATGATTTTTGTCTCCCCGCATGATTTGATCTAAAATACACTGATGAGGAAGGAAAAGAAGAGCAACCAATTGTGATTCACCGATCCTCAATTGGCGCAATGGAGCGCTCAATTGGATTTCTGATCGAACACTTTGCAGGCAATTTCCCCCTGTGGCTCTCTCCAACACAAGTCAGAATAATTCCGATAGCAGAGCGTCATAATGAGTATGCTCAGGAAATTGCAAAAGAGTTGTCAAAAGAACGTATTCGTGTAGAGATCGATGATAAATCTGAATCGATGCAAAAGAAGATCAGGAATGCACAAAAAGAAAAAGTGTATTACATGATCGTGGTCGGAGATCAAGAAATGAAGCAGAAGAATATCAATGTTCGCACGCGAGATGGAAAGACGAGTACCACAACACTTGATGCATTTCTGAAAGAGGCGCGCGACAAAATACAAAATAAAACAGTTGAATGATACTATCACTTATCGGCATGTCCAGTGCCGGAAAAACCCACTGGGCAAAACGTATTGAACGGGCTGGTTTTGAACGATTTTCTTGTGATGATGTCATCGAAGAATTGTTGCATTCAGAGCTCGGCGACAAGGGGTTTGTTGGCCTTTCTGATGTTGCTGAATGGATGGGACACCCGTATGAAAAACGGTATCGCGTTACGAGCAAAAAATATCTCGAAGCCGAGGAACTAGCGATGAATACCATCCTTGACACCGTTGAAAGTAAAATAAATGGTTTAATACCAAATATAGTCGTTGATACCACTGGAAGTGCGATTTACACCTCTCAACAGGTGTTAAGTCGTCTCAAAAATCTGACCAAAGTAATTTATTTGGAGATTCCGGATGAACAAAAGGGGAAAATGGCCAAAGAATTTATTCTCGATCCAAAACCTCTTATCTGGGGAGATGTGTTTTCGCTTGAGCCACATGAAGATCCAAAAAAAGGATTAATCCGCAGCTATCCGAAGCTTCTTGAGTTTCGCTCAAAAAAGTACGAAGAACTTGCCGATTTTACCTTCAAATTCGAAGATCATAAATCTACCACCCTTGATGTAAATGGATTTTTTCAATATATATCTCATTCATGAAGTATGTGACAACCCTTGACCCATCCCTGTCACTTTCTTTTGAACAAGCACTCTTTCAAGGACTGGGAACTGACTCATCACTCATTGTTCCACAGTCATTTCCTCATATAAATCCATCGTTGCTCATGAATAAATCCATTCCAACGATAGGGACTGTCCTTCTCAAACCATTCTTGCGTGAAGATATTGACTCAAAGTCTCTCAATAACATTATGGCGCGTGCATGGACATTTCCCTTTCCTTTAGTTACTGTAGGAGATTCCTATATCCTTGAGTTGTTTCATGGACCAACCGCATCTTTCAAGGATATTGCTGCCCAATTTTTAGGAAAAATCATGGAGTTCTTCCTCAGAGATACTCAAAAAGAAATAGTGATTGCAACGGCTACATCTGGCGATACCGGTGGAGCAGTTGCCGCTGGCTTTGGAAATAAAAAAAATATTAAAGTAGTGATTTTATATCCAATAAATGGTGTGAGTGCAGTACAGAGATCACAGCTTACCCATGTTGCAGATAATATTTATCCAATTGAAGTTGATGGATCATTTGACGACTGCCAAAAATATGTGAAGCAATTCTTTCATGAGCAAAAGCTAATCAATTTGAATATTACGTCTGCCAATTCAATAAACATCGGGAGGCTTCTTCCGCAAATGTCCTATTATGCATACGCATGGTCAAAAATGCGAAAAAACAATTTGAGATTCATTATCCCATCAGGAAATATGGGAAATGTCACTGCGGGACTGTATGTAAAACGGGTCGGTATTCCGATCAGTCAATTTCATATTGCGTGTAATGCCAATGATCCTGTGCTTAAGTACTTTGAGACAGGCAAGTACAAACCGCAACAATCAAAAAAAACAATCTCAAATGCAATGGACATCGGCAATCCAAGCAACTTTGAGCGCATTCTTCATCTCTACAACAATGATCTTACATTACTCAGCAAAGATGTGACGGTATCATCAACAAACGACGAAGAGACCATCAAGACAATCAAAGACGTATACAGAACCCATAATTATCTTCTTGATCCACACACGGCAGTTGCGTGGACTGCCTCACAAAAGACAAAATCAGCAGATTATACTGATATTATTATTGCGACCGCATCGCCATCAAAATTTGTGGAAGAGATTGAGTTGAATACCGGCTTTCATTGCGATACGCTTGATAGACCGATAAGCTCTCAACAATTGTCGAATCGGAGGTACTCAGTAGATAATTCGTATGATGCGATACTGAACCAAATGATCACCCTTTTTGCATAAGATTAACACGTATACGTTTCTATCTTGCAAAAGGGTGCTGTTCCGATTATAATTACAACGCCCCGTTAAAGACAGACCATACTTCGCTAATGAAGTATTTTGTCAATGCGGGGTATGTTGATATTTTAACGTTTCATTTAATTTGATTAATAGGCGTCGGAACCGGCGATTTTTTAACAATCGATCAAACAGATCTGGTAAATACTACCATCTGAATTTTCGTATCCAAGCAGAGGAACTTCGAGTTATTGACTCGAAAGGTGAGCTCATTGGCATCATGTCAAAACAAGATGCATTGAATAGAGCACAAAATGACGGACTGGACCTCGTTCTGATTGCACAAAATGCAAAGCCACCAGTCGCGAAAATCACTGATTTTAAGAAATTTCTCTATCAAGAAGAAAAGAAACTGAAGGAAGCAAAGAAAGGGGCTAAAAAGAGTGATGTGAAAGATATTCAGCTTTCACTCTTTATGAGCGACCATGATAAAAAACGGTTTATCAACAAAACAAAAGAGTTTCTGAAAAGTGGGCATCAGGTTCGATTAAACTTAACATTACGCGGAAGAGAAATTGTCAAAAAAACAATGGCAATCAAATTTATGAAAGATTACATTGGACAACTTGAGGAGGTAAATGTTTCAAAAAAGCCCCGTGTTGAAGGAAGAGTAGTGCGATCAGTTGTATCAAGAAAAAAATGACACGTCCTGCACTTGATTTAGGATTCAAACATTAATACACATATGGCAAAAAATAAACAAAAAACACATAAAGGTGCATCAAAACGATTCAAAGTTACGGCAACGGGAAAGGTATTGCACCGATCACAAAAGATCAGACATTTAAAAGCAAATAAATCAAAACGAAAACTTCGTGCACTCAAGCTTGATAAACCAGTAGAAGGTCGCATGAAGACAAAGATTAAAAAATTACTTGGAAAGGCTTAATATGGTACGCATTTCAGGAGGCCCAACCTCAAAACGAAAACACAAAAAAGTTCTGAAACTCGCCAAAGGATACTGGATGTCCCGGAGCAAACAGTTTAAAAAAGCACAAGAAGCTGTCCTACACGCAGGTCAATATGCATTTGCTGGACGCAAGCTTCATAAACGAGACATGCGCCGACTTTGGATTACCCGCATAAGTGCAGCACTCAAAGAAAATGGAATGAAATACAGCATCTTTATTCATAAGCTGCAAGAAAAGAAGCTTGGTATTGATAGAAAAATATTAGCAAATCTCGCTTTGGATTATCCAAAGGTTTTTGATACACTCGCAAAAGAAATCAATAAATAATTTTATTGTATCTCTGTCGCGCGTGTTTTGATATACTCTTTCATAATGTCACAGAATAACACTCTTCACACATTTCAAGAAGATCTGACAAAGATTACCTCCCTTGCATTACTTCTCGAACTTGAAACAAAATATTTGGGAAGAAATGGCATTCTCAATGACTCGCTCAAATCTATGAAAGATCTTGATCCAACAGATCGGAAGAAACTTGGTCAGGAAATTAACACAATAAAAAGGAAAATAATCGATCTTATTGCAAAAAAAAAGGCAGTGCTCCTTGCAACTGTTGACGAAAAAAATGCCGTTGATGTAACACTTCCAGGGAAACAGTACCCAAGAGGAAGCCTTCATCTGGTAACCTATGCCATTGAGGAAATTAGTGAGATCTTTGAACGGATTGGATTTATCCGCATGTCATATCCTGAAATTGAGTGGGAATGGTTTTCATTTGAAGCTTTAAATATGCCCTCAAATCATCCTGCTCGTGATGATTTTGAAACATTTTTCATCGAAAATCCTCCCCACGTGAAACTGGGGAAAATGGTCCTTACCCCACATACTTCTTCTGGACAACCACGAGAAATGATGCGGCTGGGAAAACCACCAATTCGCATGATCAATATCGCAAAAACCTATCGACCAAACTGGGATGCGTCACATGTTCCGATGTTTCATCAATTTGAAGGGTTGTGTATCGATAAGAAAATTAACATTACTCATTTAAAGGGAACGATTGATTATTTTGCGAAAGAATTTTTTGGTGAAGATCGTGAAACCCGACTTCGTCCCTTTCACTTTCAGTTTACTGAACCTTCATTTGAGGTCGATATAACCTGTGATCTTTGTAAAGGGACAGGATTTATTAAAAATGATGAGGGTCCAACGACAAATACCAAACGCCAGAAATCCAAGTGCCGCCTTTGTAAGCAAGGATGGCTTGAGCTCGGTGGCACCGGCATGGTACATCCGAATGTTATGAAAGCAGGAGGAATTGACCCTGAGGAATATACTGGATGGGCATTTGGATTTGGGGTAGAACGCGTCATGATGATGAAACCCGGAGTTGGCTTAAATAATATGAGAGCTCTCTATGATGGCGATATCAGAGTGCTTGAACAATTTTAACAATCGCGCATACACACGCACCACACATACATACCAATAATGAATATCAAAATTACCTACAACTGGCTGAAAGAGTATCTTGAAACAGATGCTGATCCATATGAACTGCAAAAATATCTCTCCCTGTGCGGTCCTTCATTTGAAACAGTTGACAAAGTAGGAGATTCCACCAAAGGCGGACTGACGGACTATGTATTTGATATTGAGATTACTTCAAATAGAATAGACATGGCAAGTGTATTTGGTATTGCACAAGAAGCGCAAGCTATTCTGCCACAGTTTGGTAAAAAGGCGATCCTTAAAAAACCAAAACTGACACCACCAAAAAATCCAGATACAGAGCTCCCCATTGAAATTGTCGACAAGGATCACCTAACAAATCGCATCCTTGCAATCGTTCTAGACAATGTCACTATCGGAAAGTCGCCAAAATATATCCAAGATCGTCTCACCCATGCAGGTATTCGTACTCTTAATAATGTGATTGACGTCACCAATTACATCATGCTTGAGCTTGGTCATCCTACACATGTATTTGATTACGATCGCATTGTGGGACAAAAAATGATTTTTCGTGAGTCAAAAAAAGGTGAAAAGATTACCTCACTGGAAAATAAGACATATACCCTTCCTGGTGGAGACAGCATCATTGAAGATGGGGCAGGGAGAATTATTGATCTCCCGGGAATTATTGGAACAAGCAATAGTGTCGTTGTCCCTGAGACAAAACGTGTTCTACTGTTTATAGACAACAATGACCCCGTACAGATGCGGAGATCATCTATGAAGCTTGGCATTCGGACAGTTGCTGCTACCTATAATGAAAAATCGCCTGATCCCGAGCGTGCATATGACACTCTCCTTCGTGGCATTGAGCTTCTTCAAAAAAATGCTGGCGCAACTATCGCGAGTAAAATCATCGACATATATCCACAAAAAAAGCAAGAGACACATGTGAAAGCATATCTCAAAGATATTCAGCGGGTGATTGGTGTTGCTTTAGATGAGGAGAAAGTAACTTCGATTCTGACAGATCTTGGATTTAAAGTAAATCGACATGAAGATACCGAACTCGCATACCCTGATGGGGTGCATTTTGATGTCACCATACCAACCTATCGCACGGACGATGTGTCAATCCAAGAAGATATCATCGAAGAAGTGGCGCGCGTATATGGCTATCACAATTTGCCAAATAATATTTCGCCCTTAACGTATATCAAACAGCCAAAATATATTTCAAACCTGCACAAAGTTCAGTACCGTTTGAAGTATTACCTCAAACATTTGGGCCTCCATGAGTTTCTTAACTACTCAATGGTCTCAGGAAAACTGCTCACTGAACTTGATTTTAAGCTTGCAGATCATCTCAAGCTTGCAAATACGATCTCACAAGAGATAGAGTACATGCGAACGTCTCTTTTGCCATCAATCATAAAAAACATGCGGGACAATGAAGGAAAAAAAGAATCATTAAGACTCTTTGAAATAGCCAAAACATATCAACGCCGAGAGGGAGATCTTCCCAACGAATTTTATCGACTGGCAATTGCCGTAAATACCGATTTCAATGATCTGAAGGGAATCATAACAGCACTGTTTCACGAGCTTAATATTGAAGATGTCGTGATACAAGCGGGAAAACACAACCTCATAACCCAAACAGCAGCAATTGTGATGCATACAAAAGTGATTGGATGGTTTGGCGCACTTCATCAAAAGTATGCAAGCAAACTCTCACTTTCAGAGCAGATCTTCTTGGCTGAGATCGATTTTGAACCAGTAATTCAAAATTATAAAGTGATGCATAGCTACAAAGCGCCCATGCAGTATGCAGTCGTAAAATTAGATCTCACAGTTGTTAAAAAAATGTCATATCAAAAAATGATCGATATTTCATTTCAAAACTCAAAACTCCTTCAAAATGTGGCATATGTCAGTACATTTGAAAATAAAATTTCATTGCGGTTTTATTTCTCATCTCCAAAACGAAATATTACTGAAAAAGAAGCGCTTCTTGAGCTTGAACAAATCCGTACTGCATTGGGTTCATGATACAATACGGGTAATGAATACCTCACTGGTTCATTTTCTGACAACTGAGGCGAGTTTTCCACTTTCAAAGCCTAAAAATTAATAGGTTGATTTAACAAGCTTTTCGTTGTAAACGGGAGTATGAAACTGCATTACGATGAATTGTCATCCCCTCGTAGGAGGGGATCCAGATTATTATAACTGTTATATGTTTAACAAAACATATTGTGTTTATATTCTCGCTTCTCAAAAGAATGTAACTCTCTATGTTGGCGTAACAAACAATCTAGCAAAGCGAGTCGGGGAGCATAAAAATAAAAAACGAGATGGATTTACTAAAAAATATGAGGTTCATCATCTCGTTTACTTTGAACAACATAATAATCCAGAGTCTGCAATTACCAGAGAGAAACAGATTAAGAAATGGAATCGCCTTTGGAAAATTAGATTAATTGAAGAAAAGAATGCTGAATGGAAAGATCTTTATCAAGATATTTTGTAAAGCGTATTTAAGCTGGATTCCCGCCTTCGCGGGAATGACACCAGAGAGATCCGCCCGAGGTTATCCTCACGAAAGTGGGCATGGTAATGACACAGATAAAGTAAAAGCGACTGTAAATAAACCGCACTAAAGGAGAAACCCAGAAATGCATGATACAATACTGGTAATGAATACCTCGCTGGTTCATTTTCTTAGCACCGATAATCTTCGCCTTCCTGGTCTTCTGTACCAACCACAAACAAATACAAAGGCAGTAGCACTCTACCTGCATGGGTGTGGAAGCGCATCAATTTTTTATTCAAATAAAATGAATGTCTATGCGCAGATTTTATTGAGTAAAAATATTGCATTTTTCCCTTTTAACAATAGAGGCGCTCATTACATGAAAACATTAAAACAGGTTTTACCTGATGGGAGTGAGGAACGAATACTCCAAGGCACTTCATACGAACTCATAAAAGACTGCGTGAAGGATATCGATGGAGCTGTTGCATTTCTACAAGCCAACGGGTACGAGACTTTTTATATTTTTGGTGAATCCACCGGAGCAAATAAGATTGTCGTCTATGATTATTATGCAAAAAATAATCCATTTACCAAATATGGATTACTGGCAGGAGGTGACGACACCGGATTGTATTATGATGAAATGGGGAAAAAGAAATTCTACCTAGCACTCAATAAGGCAAAAAGTGAAATCAAGCAGGGGAGAGGCATGAAGCGCGTTCCCAAATATATTTCTGAATATCCCTTTTCATACCAATCTTTGTATGATGTACTTCATCCTGATGGAGATTACAATATTTTCCCCTTTAATGAATATATTAACAAACTGAACCTTTCAAAAAAAGAATTATTTGGTAAATTTAAGAAAATTAATAAAAAAACATTAATTATGTATGGCTCTGATGACAAATACTGTTACAACGACGTTCCAAGATGTATTCAGATATTAAAAGATACGGCAGTGAATAAACATTGTTTTACATTCAAAATAGTAAATAGTTGTGGTCATGGGTTTGATGGAAAGGAGCAAGAAGTGGCCAAAATTGTGGCTGATTTTTTAGAGTGATATACTTTAGAGAAAAAATAGTTGTCGAGGAAGATGTGACAAAGGAAAGCTTAATAATCTTCATTTACCGCGATCTTCACCTCAGAACTTGTGACTTTATCCTTTTCATTGCGTGCCTCAACCTTGATCGTGTGTTTGCCATTTGAAAGATCAAAGGTCTCGCGCAGCTCATCACGATTTCCTGAAAGGTTTTTCTTTTCTGCGCCGTCTATGAATATTTTTGTTTCTTTGATTGGCACAATTGAAGTAATTTTTGCATATACTTCAATAGAGTTTGAGTCGATGCGTTTTGCATCCTCTGGATTTTTTATTGAAATGGCAACCTCATCTGAGCGTGCATCAGATGTCTCGGTGGGGTAGTGGTATTTGTCATCTTCTTGCGCTCGTGCCCATTCGTCGATTGCTTCCTGCCAGCGATTCACCCCATCTCCCGATATGGGGTCTTGCTCGGTGATCATGATAAATTCCTTTTCCTCATAATTTCCTGATCGAATCTCAACGTCATTTGCGAGTTTTCCAGTATCTTTTGAGATTTTCAGCGTTTTATAATATGGTGAAATTTCTGTTGGAACAGTACCTTTAATAAAATACTCAGTTCGAGTGGGATATCCCTCTTTTGGCAGTCCGCCAAGATACGCATCAATTTCGACCGCTTCGACATTGTCAGGTTTTTCCATGATCCCATCTCCATATTCGGCAAGCAGTGCCTGCATCGTATCATGCCAGATCGGAGATGCGCCAGTGACACCTGATGCAATGGCTTGATTCATTTTTTCATTGTCATTGTTTCCAACCCACACGCCGAGCGCGATATCAGTGGTAAATCCTACTGCCCAGTTGTCACGTTTATCATTCGTCGTGCCACTTTTTACTGCAACTGTCTTCCCCGGTATACGCAGATATGAATTCGGGCCAAACGTCTCAAGACGCGCATTGTTATCTGAAAGAATATGGGAGATGATGAAACTAATATCTTTGGAAAGCACTTGTTGTTCCTTTGGTTTCTTTTGTTCGAAAATCTTCTTACCATTAAAGTCAGTAATTTCAATGACACCATATGGCTCAACTTTTTTTCCTTCATTGGCAAACACAGAAAATGCCTGGGTCAGATCAAGAAGGGTTGTTTCACCACCACCAAGTGAGGCAGACAAACCCAGATTATTAATATTTTCATCCGTTGGCGCGAGTGTATCCAGGCCCATCTCATACCCCAGTTGCAAAAAGTCATGAATGCCAACCATCGCAAGCATTTTTACGGCCGGGATATTGAGTGAGTTTCCAAGCGCAAATCGGATCTGAACCGGCCCGCGGTATTTCCCATCATAGTCGACCGGCACATAATCCTCTCCCACAACATTGGGAAAAACCGTCCGCACATCAGTAATGACACTTGCCGCGGTATATCCTTTTTTCAATGCAAGTGCATACTCAATCGGCTTCAGGGTAGATCCAGGCTGCCTTTTACCCTGTGAGACTACATCATACTTTCCATATTCTGCATTTGAATAACCATAGGAGCCAACATACATAATAATTTCCCCCGTATCTGGTGCAATCGCAACCAATGCGCCATTCCCAACGTTGTACTCACCGAGCGATTCAATTTCATCAAATACGATTTTTTCTGCTTCTTTCTGCAGCTTTAAATCAAGCGTTGTCTTGATCTTAACCCCCTTGTTGAAAATGGCAGGACCAAACTCTTTTTCAATCTGATCTTTCACGTAAAAAATAAAGTGGGGTGCAGTGATATTGGTTTGTTGCCGGGCAAAGGTGAGCTTTTCAAGCTGAGTCAATGCTTTTTCCTCACCATCACGATCAATATAGCCATCCTCGCGCATACGCCGCAGCACATCCTTCGTACGTGATTTCCACGCATCCTTCTCACCGACAAAGGGAGAATAAGTCGAAGGTTGCTGGGGAAGGCCGGCAAGAAATGCCGATTCAATAAGTGACAGGTCTTTTGGTTCCTTGTCGAAATATCCTTTGGCAGCAGAGCCAACCCCCCAATAACTTCCGCCATACGGAGCTTCATTCAGATACATGGTCAAAATCTCATCTTTGTCATACTGTTTCTCAACTTGATAGGCTAAAATTGCTTCTTTGATTTTACGAGAGATTCGGCGCTCTGAGGTGAGGAGAACATTCTTTATGAGCTGTTGGGTAATAGTCGATCCTCCTTGCGGATTACCGAATAATGAATTAATACCTGCGCGCATAATTCCAAACTCAGAAATACCTTTGTGTTCATAAAATCGCTTATCTTCAATCGAAACGGTCGCTTGTTTTAAAACATCAGGTATTTCCTCGGAGGATACGGGAACCCGATTTTTACCGTCATACATCTCATAAATCACTTCACCATTCCGATCGTAAAAAACAGTTGAGTTTTTCCGTGCTTCGGAAAGCTTTCCGGGAGCCGGCAGATCCCGGCCGTACCAGGCAAAGAGGACAAGGGCACCCAGATATCCGAGAATAATAAGCGCAATAACTCCAACCACGCCATACAACATGAGCTTTTGTTTATTGAATCGGGGAAGTCGTTTTTTCCGACGCCTTCTCGGTACATATGCCATCAGATAATTGTAGCATATTGAGGGGGGATCACATTGATTTGCTTTCAGTCAACCTCATGAATATACTTCTTGTTGTTGAACGATAGAATACTGAGTACCACATCTATTGCAGACGGGAAATGCCTGACCGCCAAGAATTGTAGCAGATGCAAGCAGCCAAGCATCCACAGTCGTGACATCACCACAATCGGGACAAATAAGCATCTCTCTCCGCTCAGGAGAGACAAACATTATACCCCTATGCAGTCCATCTGGTGGTTCACCTTCATGAAAATTTCCACTCATAGCTACATAATATCAATAATAATGGTAACTTATGGCATATCTACAAGGTGAAAATTGGGGTTGATAGAATGTACTATGAACAATACGATGCATTTTATTTTTTGCAAAAATATTTCTGATTGTTTATAAAATCATGACACTCACCCCTTTCATCAACAAATCAATACAATTTGCCACAAAAGTTCACTCAAACAAAAAGAGAAAAAAGAATACCTCCCCGAACTTGAGATTGCGTTGGGTCAACTGCATGACTTAGAATAATACGTATGAAAATCGGTCAGAATATCTTGCTGATTGTGGTCGGGTTCGTTTTTCTTTTGATTGCAATTGCATTTGGTAGTCATGACATTGTATTTATGATTTTTGCCTCTATCGGAGGAATCATCATGATTCTGGGGGTGATTGAGACGGTATATGAACTGGTAAAACAGGTGTCATTTAGTGCTGAAAGTGCACTGGTGAAATTATTTAACATCAAAATATATACAAAAAGAGTGGGGTTTTTGATATCGATGCTAGTACGCGATGCAAAAGAGGCCAGAGGAGTGTCACTGATATTTCTTTTGATGGTATTTATCTTGGGGTTTGTGATTGGGAGGATGATGTGAATGAGACTTTACTAGATCCTTCTTCATATTCTCACCTTCGCTAAAGCTACAACGGTTGAGGCAGGATGACTTTATTTATCCGATGCATGGATTCTTCGGTCGTCGTTTACACTTCTACTCAGAATGACTCTTTTGGATAAACTCCCTGACAAAGCATAACAACGGATGGATCCTTCGTCTTCGCCTCAGGATGACCCTCCTTCGCTAAAGCTACGGCGGGCAAGGAAAGCACCTTTACCGAATAATCTCAATGTCTTCTGCAGATGGTACTTGGATTGTTTGGGAAGACGGATCAAAGCGGCCGGTGATCAGTACTCGTTTGCCGACATACCGTTCCATCAGAATCTTTGGAGAAACATCGAGAAATAACACCCGATTATCGGTATCAAGCAGAATATATCGATTGGTTTTAAAAGATTCTTGGTGCGGTTGGGCAGCAGTGGTTGATTCCTTTTGTGGAGAACGGGTGAGGAACGGAAGTCGATACGTTGACTGAATCACCCCAAGGAAGGAGCTGCGAAACGGAGCTTTTATTGTTGATGTTTCAGTAACAACAACCGGTGAAGGCGTAGGAAGTGCTTCGATTTGTTGTTTTTTGGTATATTGTCCCAGAGTAAAAAATCCTTGCAACAACCCGACTACCACAAACAGAAAGAAGGGAAGTGCGATGAGGGGAACCTTTATCTTGAAATCAAAGGTGGTGGTGTGATGTTTGCGCAGATAATCAATCCATTGAAGCAATTTTTTGAATGGGTTATTTATGGTAAATGAAAAGAGGGGATCGTTTACTGAAGATTTTTTCTTTACTTCTTGCTTTGTTGGGGAGTCTTTTTTGGGGATAAAATGACCGTCTGCATCCCGCAACTGCTTTTTACTGTTTGCCCTGCGCTCTTTGGCAGAATATGTCATGCAATGAGTATGCAATGGTATAGGTGTTCATGTCAAGTTACAAATACGAAAGATAGACCCGCATCAGATAACGCGGCAGGCAAACGGCATCCGCACCGGCATCGGCATGATGCCGGTAATACCGCTTTGTGACAGGCGGAATGCCGGTTGATAGAAAAATGTAAAAAAATGCGGGTGATGAAATCGTATGGAGATTCCTGCCGGAGTTTATCCCGATAAATATCGGGACAGGAATGACAAAAAGGTGGAATTGAATACCTCCTCACACATATGCTAAAATGCATACATGAAGAAGAAAATCAAGCGTCTCTTTCGATTGAAAAATATCGTTCGATTTATTATCATTATCGCGACATTGCTTCTGGTCATCACCATCTTCAGTCCTTTTTTTCTCTTTTAACGGTTCCAAAAGTCATTGATCATCCAATATAATAGGTATGCAACGATCTCCGTCAATCGACACACTTCCAAAAACAGCTTCACGCACTATTAAACGACTACATGCCATTGGTGTCCACACGTACCACGACTTACTGCACTACTATCCATTTCGGTACAATGATTTTTCGGTTACCTCAAAGATTGGTCAGGTGCAACCGGGAGAAACCGTCACTATTCGGGGTACGATCGAATCGGTCAAAACGGTCCCAACAAGAAGCCGGATCACGATTCAGAAGGCAGTGGTGAAAGATGATACCGGAACAATTGCACTTACGTGGTTTAATCAACGATATATTATCAATATTCTTGAACATGCAAGCTGTATCTCAGCCTCCGGACGTATCGAAAAAACAGGAAAATCTCTGATCATGAAGCCGCTTGAATATGAAGTCCTTGAGTTTCTTGATTCAAAAACCAAACACACCGGGATGGTTGTTCCGGTATATCCTGCAGTGTACGGCCTCTCTTCAAAAACAATTCGAGATAAAGTCTGCCATGTCCTTGACGCCACATTTTTTAAATCAAAAGAATCCGTAGAGTTTATCCCTGATGATATTTTGAAGGAACATTCCCTGATGAGTCTGGATCAAGCCATACAGACCATCCATCAACCAACTCAGTTGGGTGACGTTGATGCTGCACGAAAACGACTCGGATTTGACGAACTCTTCATTCGTATTCTCTCATCACGGCTTATTAAAAATCGTTGGAAGAAAGAGCAAACCACTGTGCCATTGACACTCAATGCCCAACAAAAAAAGGATATCAAAACGTTTGTCGCGCAGTTACCTTTTTCTCTCACCAATGCACAAAACCGCGTGACTCAAGAAATTATTGCTGATCTCCAGAAACCAAACCCTATGAACCGGTTCTTACAGGGAGATGTCGGATCGGGAAAAACAGTGGTTGCAGCCATTGCCGCCTATGTATCGTACTTGAATCAAAAACAAACACTCATCATGGCCCCCACCGAGATCCTTGCACAACAACATTTTGAGACTATTTCACGCCTGGTGAACGACTTTGATATATCAGTAGCACTGCAGACAGGCTCGCACAAAGATATTACTTCAAAAAAAGCCGCAACCGCATTTGACATAATTATTGGAACGCACGCACTTATTTCGGCAAAATACGATTTTGGCGACGTCGGACTGGTCGTCATTGATGAGCAGCATCGATTTGGCGTGAAACAACGTGCGCTTCTCAAAGAAAAAGGGATAAACCCACATCTTCTTACCATGACCGCCACACCAATCCCCCGAACGGTCTCATTGACACTATACAGTGAGCTTGATCTTTCGATGATTGATGAACTTCCCAAAGGACGAAAAACAATAAAAACCTACGTCACCCCCGCGGCAAAACGTATGGCGGGGTATAAATGGATTGAAAAGCAAATTCGTGAAGAAAAAGTTCAAGCATATATCATCTGCCCGCTCATCGAAACATCTGAACGTGAATCGATGACCTCAATACGAGCGGCAAAAGAAGAATATGGACATCTGAAAAAAGATATATTTCCCACCCTTAATGTCGCACTCCTTCATGGAAAGATGAAAGCAAAAGAAAAGAAAGAGGTCATGGACCAATTTAACCAAAAAAAATATGACATCTTGGTCTCAACTTCGGTGGTGGAGGTTGGAGTGGATGTGCCGAATGCTACCATTATGCTCATTGAAGGTGCCGAACGATTTGGCCTTGCCCAACTGCATCAACTCAGAGGTCGCGTCGGCCGTGCAGAAAAACAATCCTACTGCTTATTGTTCACATCTCCCAAAAATGAAAAAAATGCACGGCTGAAATTTTTTGCCCAAACGACATCAGGACACAAACTTGCAGAATATGACATGAAAATCAGAGGGCCTGGTGAAATATATGGGACAGAGCAACATGGATACTCGGATTTGAAACTAGCCGATCTCACTGATACAAAGCTTGTACTTATGGCAAAAAACGCAGTGGATGCGTTCCTTGCAGAGTATTCAATAGACACAACTCCAAACCTCAAGCGAATCATCGATTCGTACCAACTCAACCTCATAGAGAAGAATTAAATACAAATCATTGCTATAAAAAGTACGTTGTCATTCTGAACGGAAGTGATTCCTGCCTGCCGGAAGGCAGGAATCCATGTGTCTTTATGGATACTTCGTCCGCCAGCTGTCGGACTCAGCATGACACAATCGCAGATATGGATTTATCAAATTGATTGCCGTTGTTTTGAGCCATGCTCCATGGTATTATTAGGTCTTATGGCTCCTCAACCAAAACGAAAACATTCAAAAGCACGCAAAGGAAAACGTATCCTTGCGCGAAAACAGGAAAAATCATTACCACAACTTGTCATGTGTAAAAACTGTGGCAAGCGCAAGCTTCCACAACAGGTGTGCAAAAACTGTAATAAATAATAAATTACCCTTTGATTGTGCGTATTATGAAGAAAGGGATTTTTTATATGTCTCTTCCTTCTTCATACTCACTACACTCTTACATAACCTATGGACAAACGTCACACAAAACGAATCCACACTGTGCAAAATCTCTATGCACTTGCATTTGTTCATGATGATTTAAAGCGTGAACTGCCACATAAAGACGACAAATCAACGGTCGAAATTATCACCCATCTTGATAAAATCGATCATCATATTCAAAAGCACGCGCCAAAGTACCCACTTGACAAAATTGCCAAAATTGATAAAAGTATTTTACGGCTTGCGATTTACGAGCTCATGATTGAAAAGACAGAGCCAATAAAAGTTGTTATTAATGAAGCGGTAGAATTGGCAAAAGAACTAGGAAATGAACGTTCATATGCATTTATCAATGCAGTACTTGGTTCAATCAATTCAGAAGCAAACTCGCTCGCACACCAACCATGAATCCTAAAAGAAACCAGCTTGAAAAGTATATTGGCATACGATTTACGGATAAAAAACTGCTCCAGAATGTATTTATCCATCGATCATACCTCAATGAAGCACATGATTTTGCACTGCCGTCAAATGAGAAACTTGAGTTTTTGGGAGATAGCGTTCTTTCTCTGACCACTTCAATATATCTGTATCGCAATTACACCAAACTGCAAGAAGGAGACTACACCGATATAAAAGCATCAATCGTTCGCACAGAAAGTTTGGCTCAAGTGGCACGAGAGCTTGAACTTGGACAGTATCTGTTTTTATCAATCGGTGAAGAAAAGGGTGGGGGACGCGATAAGACCAATATTCTCGCTGATGTGTTTGAGGCGCTTATTGCCGGCATATTTATTGATAAGGGATTTGATACAGCATATGATTTTATCGTCAAATATCTCTTTTCTAACCGCCTTGACAACATTATTCAAAAAAAACTGTATTTATCTCCAAAGAGTCGTCTGCAAGAGATCAGTCAAGCAACATACAAAGAACTCCCCACATACAAACTTACTGCAGCCGAAGGTCCTGAGCACAAAAAAATCTTTTCAGTCGATGTATTTTTAAAAAATACAAAAATGGGTTCTGGAATAGGCAAATCAAAAAAACGGGCTGAGGAGCTTGCTGCCCAAAATGCGCTGGATAATTTATAGATCGCGCTTTATAATAACGTTTTACGATTCATATATATATAATTCATATGTCAGTAACACTCAGACTCATGCGATTTGGAAAAAAGAAACAGCCATTCTATCGTATTGTTGCGCTTGATAAACGAAAAAAAAGAGATGGATCCTATATAGAAAACGTAGGAACATATAATCCCCTTTTGCCTGACAAAAATATTAAGATCATTAAAGAACGATTTGATTCTTGGAAGCTCAAAGGGGCACAACTTTCTGAAGGACTGAAAAGACTGCTCTCCGACCCAAAACGAATCACGTTTCAATAATCTTCACTGTGCTTGCTTTTTGATCATTTCGATCAATGCAACATCATCTGATGAAATCGTATTTTCGCCGGATATTGACTGCTCAGATCCTCCTGTCGTATCGCTTAATCCATCCGACATTCCCCCCGCTCCAGCACCGGTTCCTACATCAGTAAGCGCATCAGCAGTTGCTTCAGCACTTGAAGAACGATTTCCTTGTGTATGGAATAAATTGACGCTAAACGAAATTGTTTCTGAATCCTCATGATTGTACGTAAACTCTTCATTGGTCATGAGTCGCCCGCCTGCAAATTGGTAGGATTGAAATAAGGATTCAATTGCCCTTTGGGTACCTGCAATGCTCAAGTTCAGTGACATCTTTTCTTCTGTCGTCTCTGACAGGTTAATGCTATATGACTCGATACTCACACCTGTTTTTGCCTCAAGCTGTTCAAATGCTGAAATGACTTGAAAATACGTCTCCTCATCTGGAATGACTTTATCAAGTAATGCATTGTACTCCTCAATATCTCGTTCAAGCATATTCTTATTGTTTTGTATAAGCTGTGCAGATGCTTTCATCTGATCAATTTCCCCCTGGAGAACCCGTGTTTCTGAGTAGACACCATAAATTTTGAAGCCCAAATAACCAATGAATACAATAAATACTATATCAAGGACGATAAAGAGAATGACTGAGATGTATTTCTTATTGAATAAGAGTTTTATTTTGTCTAAAGATTCCATATTATTCTAATGGGTTCATAATACCGTCAAAGGACATTGTGTAAACGCCTGCATTTTGTGTAATTTCAAATGACTCAAGCGTAAGTGTTTCAAAATGCTCAAGCACTTCTGGCTTTTCAAAAAATGCTAAAACCTGGAGACCTTCATCATAGGTTGATACTTTAAAGGAGTATTTCACTGTATGTGTGGTATCAATCGAGAATGTGTCGATCTTATCCGCAACCCCAATGGGCTGAACGATTTCTTGGAGTTTCTGATAATAGGCAAATCCATCGGCATCTGTTTGCATATATCTTTTCAGGAGGGCAAATTTTGAAACAAATTTCTGTATCTCCTGATTGAATGATTGATTTGCAAGAATATATCTGTTATATGTGCTTTTTGTGGTGTTTAATTTGGCAAGGTTGTTGTTGAGATATACATATAATCCGAACAAGGAAATAAGAGAAACAACACCGACAAGAAGGACGCCATATGTCACGCGTTTTCCATACAAGACATATCGTTTTCCTGTTTGATTGTCAATTCGTTGAGAGAACAGATTTACCCGCCGTTTCATCGTAAGTGGGTTGCTATAACTGGTATAAAGGTTGAAAGCATCTGAGAGAATGTTTGTGTTATGGGGTTGGGAACCAAAATAGTTGACAGAGGAAGTGACTGTGTTGGCAAAGATACTTTCTTCTGAATGGTTTCATGAAGAAGTGAAATGTGGGTATCGTAATTGAATAAATAGATATTTTGAATCTGTACATGATATTTTTCTTTCGTCATGAGAATTGTTTTTTCAATCTCAGATAACAGTTCGTTGAGAACCGGAAAAACAGTTGCGTAAATATTTATGCTCCCTTTTGGGCTGAGTCCGATCGTCCTGAGTGCCTCGAATGCTTTATCACTGGTGAGATTGGCATTTGCCATCAGATCACGAAGAATAATATCAAAGCCGATCCGTGAGGTTCTGGTAATCTGAAAATACGGAAAGGGCGGATTCATCACATAAATTGAGCTGGCACCAAACCCAAAATTGACAATAAGTGACGGCGTTTTGATAAAGGTACAGACTTCAGATAAAAATCGTCCCACTGCACTGAGCTCATTTTCGAGCGTACCTGGTTCAATACCTGCTAGATTGAGCGTCATATTTATATGATCAACCATTTTTTTCTGTGCAGCAATAAAAACGATCAACAACTTACCATTTTTCAGCTTTGAGATAACTTCAAGGTCAATATAGACATCATCGATTGGAAGAGGTACAAACTCGTCAGCCTGTAATCGGATCGATTTGACAAGCTCATCTTCCGGTAAATTGGGCATCAGAAGTAACTGTGAATAGGTGAGTGCATCAGGTATGACAACATTCGCGTCTCGTGACCCGATTTTTAATTCTTTATGCAGTCTGCGAATGAGCTCTGCTTGTAGCTTTGCAGATTGATCGGTCAGATTGGTATAAAAATTGGTCGCAGTATTGTCATATCCCAAAGAATATAGTTCGATTTTTCCCTTAGAAAGAGCTAGATCTGCAACACGCGTATATTGTTCACTAATATCAATAGAAAAGGTAGATGACATACTACTAGCTTATCAATAAATAGTACGGAAAATCAATTCGGTGTTCGACGGAGTTTGACTTTAGTGTGATAATGAAGTGAAGTAACCCCTTCTTGGGCAGTGGGAGTTGTATCAACAAATGTTGCATCAAATTGAAATCCAACCAATGGATAGAAATTTATTGTTCCCACATCAGCAGTACGACGCTGACATTCTATGAGGAAATTTGAAACGGCGACAACTGATGAGTTATTTAAACTGATGGTACTTGTGTCATATGACCCCAAAGAAGGATTGTATTGTTTCTCCGTGAATATAAGCTCACCTGAGCTCTCTTGAAATGAAAACATATCTGGATTTGAGCCTTGATCAATGGTGAAATGAAAACCACTGCCTGAGCTACTTGAGTACGGCGCTCCCGGGGTCACGCATTGTTCTGTGCCAGAGTCATCTACAATCCCGACAGCAGTTCGCCCAATTGATTCCTTCATATATGACATAATGAGATCGCCTTGTTTTTTTGTTTCAGTTAATTTATGAATCTGAAGTTGCTGTTGCATGATAATATACGTGACGCCGAAAATCGTTGGAAGAAGGAGTGCCATAACCCCCATCACAACCACCATTTCAATTAAGGTAAATCCTGTATTATTTTTTTTCATAGTTTTATTCCCAAACAGAGTATACCGTGTCAAGTTCCTCGGTATACACGACTCCTTCGTCACGCCATGAAACTTGAACCGTTGCACTAATGCGAGTTGCTGTTCCTGCGCGGTCTTTCTGTAAGAAGAGTGTTCTGCGATATATTTCAGGATTGGTTCCTACAATCCCCGTATAGCCACAGGGAGAAGTTGGCAGGGAGGCAAGTGTCGTTGAAAGTTCAAGAGGATCGTTTAAACAATACGTTTTACCAGCAACGGTGGAATAATCTTGAAACTGTTGCCAATCAGACTCGCGCTCTCCATTGAGCCACTCTTGTGTTTCTTCAGCATAATGAGTTGCAAACAGTTTATGACGATTGTGTGTCATCGTAAAGACGAGGCGCACCGTATATCCAACCGCTGCAACAAGTACAATGCTCAGCATTGAAGCAAAAACGATGACTTCAATGATACTAAAACCGCTCTGAGTTGTTTTTATTGAAGCCATATCAGCAACTATACGGATCACTTACAATAACGGTCTGAACTTGAGGAATCTGAATGGAAATACACATTTTGGTTGATCTGTTTTTTAAGACAATCGTAAGCGCTGAACTCGTGTGTTGGCCCATTGGAGCAATAAAACTAAGTCGAGTAATTGAGGCTGGTTGTTCAATTGTCGTATTTTCAAGAGGATAATCTGCGACCGATATGGTGTTACCGTCGCATACAAATTGTTGGGATAGCGTATTGCTAGTCGGATTCACCACCAAATCATAGCTTTGAAAATTGGTACAGTTCCCATTTGGGGAAATATCTCGTGCACGTGCTTTCTGTTTTATCTCTTCTATAATTCCGGTCACCAGTCCCACGTCAACATGCATTTTTCGTTCATTGACTGCATTCCGATATACATTCACACTGATGCCAGTCAAAATGCCAATAATTGAAATAACAACGATTAATTCAATCAGTGAAAATCCATTCTGGGTCATTTTTTTATACATAATATTATGGATGAATTGTTCCGCGAATACTATCTGATTGCACTGAATAAGATGAACCCTTCCTCTCCAGTGGGACTGAAATAGTAAATTGCAAACAATAGTTTCCTGCGGTATTATTACAACCTGCGGGGAGTGGCGAGTACTGATAAGCCGATGACAATCCAGACTGTGGATCAACGGGGAGCCGATCAATATAATTGCCGGTCACGATTTCGTTGATTGTCCTTGGATAAAATCCACCAGGTTGATTATGATAATATTTTTTCAATGCATCGCGCAGAGCTTCAACATCAAGAATTCTCCGATCATCACGCCCTCTTTGACTGAGTTGCACATATGATGACATACCAATACTGGAAAGTATCCCTATGATACTAATGACAACAACCAACTCTATGAGAGAAAATCCCAAACGATTTTGAGTGAGTGACATGTATTTATTATAGATTGAAGAATACCCAGAAGTAAATAGATAGGAATTACGGAAGGTGAACAGAAACAGCAAGGAGACATTGATCTACGGTCAGCTGCGGATTGAGATTGTTTTGTTTTAACAAATGGAGAAGGGTCAGAGTCTGTTTTATCACTGATACGGTCCACCATTGCCCAGACTTCATACGAGATCGAAGTAAATCAAGCAATTCGAGAAGAACAACTTCTGCTTCTTCTTTTTTCCGTACCGTCATCCTTGAACGAAACATGTTTCTACCGGTGAAATCTTTTGCTGAATATTGTAATTGTGATGAGGATCCATTTTTTGGACCGAGGATCACGTGACAACGGGATCGAATCGTTGAAAGAACGCTTTCAATTGAATTAACCTGCAATGCAAACTGGTAGGTTGATCCTGCGGTATCTTCAAGGAGTTTTAACAATGCATTTTGAGACTCAATAGAAGCCCGGTGAAAAGAATAAAACAGTATGATTCGAGATGATCTGCCATACTGCGTCAGATATTTTCTGAGCGTTCGCACCTGACCGATGCGGATATTTTGACCATCTGGCTCAATTACAATACTATTTGTGGTGTCTACTGGAATTCCTGCGCGGAAGAGCGCTTCATGAAATGTTGTACGATCGGCTGATTGGATTAACAAGGGAAGACTCATATGGATGACAGCTATTGAATTTTATTCGGAAAATACATATAGTGATAGTATGGGTATTACGCCAAAACTATTCTTAAGTAAACTAATTGAAAAAAACCTCATTCCGGAGCAACTGGCAAATCAGTATGAAGTCGACTCATTAAAACGAGACCTTCCCATTGATCAGTATTTACTCCAGTATACCACGATCCCCCATGATGAAATCATGAAGATAAAAGCGGCATTTCTGAATGTGAAATATGTGAATATCGCATCGACTGCAGTTGATCCACAATCCTTGAGTTTTATTCCGGAATCAGTCGCGCAACGACATTCAATCATGCCATACATGTACGATGCGAAAGACAAACGACTCTATGTTGCCTGTGCCGATCCACTCAATGTGAGTCTGCAAGATTTTGTAGAAATGAAAGCAGGTGTTAAAGCCACATTGGTGCTCGCACTTCCCGAAGATATTTCCAAAGCAATTAGCGTAGGCTATACCAAAAGTATTTCGCCAGAAGTTGAGCGGGCAATCGCACAAGTTGAGCCACAAAAGAAGCCGGAAAACACGACAGGCATTCAAGCCACCAAAGCATTTAACAATGCGCCGATCGCAAAAATTGTAAATACCATTCTTGATTTTGCTATAAAAAGTCGTGCATCAGACGTACACATTGAACCACAAGAGTTAAAATCACGCGTTCGATATCGTATTGATGGTATTTTGCAGGAAAAACTATCGCTCCCACACAGCATTCATGAATCTCTTGTCTCACGAATCAAAATTCTTTCAGAGATGAAAATTGATGAAAAACGTGTGCCACAGGACGGACGATTTAACTATAAAAATTCGGAAGAAGAGGTCGATCTTCGTGTTTCAACCCTTCCAACAGTCAATGGCGAAAAGATCGTCATGCGTCTGCTTCGTAAATCAGGAGGAATGCCATCGCTGGGACAACTAGGTCTTGATGGTATCCAACTCAAACGATTTGAAGAAGGAATTGCACGATCATACGGTATTGTGTTGGTAACCGGACCAACGGGATCTGGAAAAACCACAACGCTCTACTCAGTTTTAAGCAAACTCAATACCAAGGCAGTAAATATTGTGACACTTGAAGATCCAGTAGAGTATCAGGTCGAAGGAATTAATCAAGTTCAGATTAACTCCAAGGCAGGTTTGACTTTTGCATCAGGACTCAAATCATTTCTGCGACAAGATCCAAATATCATTCTCGTTGGAGAAATTCGAGATACCGAAACTACCCGACTCGCTATTCAAGCAGCATTAACTGGCCATTTAGTATTTTCAACCCTCCACACCAACGATGCCGCAACCGCCATCCCTCGTCTGACTGACCTTGGGGGAGAGCCATTTCTCATCGCATCAGTTCTGAGCATTGCAATGGCACAACGTATTGTTCGTCGTGTGTGTGAATCATGCAAAGAGATGTACGAGCCACCCCAAGAAATTCAAATGAATATCAAGGAGGTTCTTGGCCCACTCCTCCCAAAAGAGTATCGGTCTGGCCGACCAATCCAACTTGCGCGTGGCACAAAATGTGAAGAATGTAATAATTCTGGATACAAAGGAAGAATAGGGATTTATGAAATATTAAAAACATCAGCAACGATAAATGATTTAATATTAAAGGAGAGACCTTCTCAAGAAATTGTTGCCCAGGCGCAAAAAGAAGGAATGGTCTTGATGAAACAAGATGGCTATCTGAAAGCACTCAGAGGAGTAACGTCACTGGAAGAGGTGATGCGCGTGACCGAGACATCTTAAAAGACCACGTTATAATACATTATACGAAAAAAAGGAATGACTTTACCAGAACTATTTAAATATACGGTTACAAAGGGCGCGTCAGACTTGCATATTACTCCTGGGTATCAGCCGACAATCAGACTGCATGATATCCTCACCCCCATTTCTTCTGAAAAAAGGCTTGGAAACGAAGATACCAAAGCATTACTCGAATCAATCCTCAACAGTGCACAGAGGGAAGAGTTTGAGACAAACAAAGAGATTGATTTTGGGTATGATTGGGAAGATGTGCGATTTCGCACCAACTATTATTTTATGCGCGGGGGATATGCTGGAGTATTTCGTGTGATCCCACATAAGATTCTCACCATTGAGGAATTAAACCTTCCCAACACCATACATAAATTTTCAAGTATGAAGGATGGGTTGGTTCTTCTCACCGGACCCACTGGTGAAGGGAAATCGACAACCATTGCCGCAATCATCGATGAGATAAACAACAATTCTCCGCGACATATTATCACCATTGAAGATCCAATTGAGTTTGTATACACACCAAAAGAATCCATTATTTCTCAAAGGGAACTTCATTCAGATACCCATTCTTGGTCGAAAGCACTTCGATCGGTCCTGCGAGAGGATCCAGATGTGGTACTTATTGGAGAAATGAGAGATCATGATACCATTCAAGCGGCACTCACTATTGCAGAGACTGGTCATCTCGTTTTTTCTACGCTTCATACCAGTAGCACTCCAGAAGCGATTAACCGTATTGTTGATGTATTTCCTGGTTCTCAGCAAAATCAAATTCGAAGTCAACTTGCCTCAGTACTTCGCTCGGTGATCTATCAACGACTGATCCCCAATATTCAAAAAACGGGTCGAGTACCAGCACTTGAAATACTGTTCAATTCTTCAGCCGTAAAATCACTTATTCGTGAAGTAAAAGCCTTTATGATAGATAGCATTCTTGAGACGGGAGAAGAACAAGAAATGATTCTCTTTGAAAAGTATCTTTCACGGCTTTACAAACAAAATATGATCTCTCGTGAATCCGCCTTTGGCTATGCAATGCGATTGAAAGAAATTGAGAAGTTTGTAAAATAGCACATGCTGTATCAGTATAAAGCTCTTCAAAATAATCAAAAGGTCACGGGTGAAATGGACGCTGGAAACGAAAAGGAGATTGCTGATTATCTCAAGTCCAATGGATACTTTCCGGTTGAAATAACAGAAAAGAAAAAGTCACCACTCTCAAATCTCACAAGTATACTTGAACATGTTGCCTTTCAAGATGTTGTGTATATGACGCGGCAGCTTGCCATCATGCTCGGTGCAGGTCTCACCCTCATCGACTCGATTGACATCATCAAAAAACAGGTCTCAAAAGTAGCATTCAAAAAAATGCTCGATGAGATTGATCGACAACTCCGTGATGGAAAAACATTTTCTCAAACGCTTTCCCAGTATCCGAGACAGTTTTCGCATTTTTATATCTCCCTGGTCAAATCAGGAGAAGCATCGGGAAAACTTGATGAGATTTTAGAGAGGCTTGCAGAACACCTTGAAAAACAACGAGCATTTAAACAAAAAATCCGAAATGCCCTAATTTATCCCGTGGTGATTATCACTACAATGAGTGCAATGATGTTTGTCATGTTTGCGTTTGTCATGCCAAAATTACTCAATCTTTATGACAACTTTGAAGTTGACCTTCCCCCAATGACTCAATCCATCATGTCTGTTTCTAATTTTATGGAGGCAAACTGGGTGTGGGTACTTATTGGCATTATTGTGTCTGTCACGTCGATCCTCAAATTTCTCAAGACGAAACAAGGGAAGAACCTTTATGACAAGTATATTTTAAATGTCCCCCTCATTGGGCATATTGTGCGCATTTCTGGATTGGTCGATGTGACACGAACCCTTTCTATTCTCATCTCATCTGGTGTTCCCATTCTTGACGGACTTGTGATTGTGATGGACGTCAATTCAAACGCCGTATTTCAAGAAGCGTTCAGGCGCATAACGCAAAAAGTAGAAAAAGGAATGTCTGTTGGATCTGCCATGTCTAATGAACCAATCTTCCCCGAATCACTGACACAAATGACTATCGTGGGAGAACAAACGGGACACTTGGATGTCACCCTCCTTAAGCTTGCCGAATATTACCAAACAGAGTCCGAGATGGCAGTCAAAGGGATGCTAACCCTTCTTGAACCTATGATTATTGTTGTACTCGGAATATCTGTTGGATTTTTAGTTATGGCCGTAATCACTCCGATTTTTACCCTGACCAATTCTTTGCAGTAATTACTCTCCCTATTGACAAATATATGAATAGTGGTTTAAAGTGAAAGAAGGATTTATTTAACTCTATTAAAAATTACTAATTATTTTGTATGAAAAAAATAACCCAAAAAGCGTTTACGCTTGTTGAGCTTCTGATTGTTATTGGTATCATTGGGATATTGGCAGTCACCCTTTTGGTGAACTTAAATCCGGCAGAGATTCAAAAGAAAGCGCGAGATTCAGCACGAATTAAAGATCTTTCAACACTCCAGGCTGCAGTCGAACAGTGTATCACAGACAATACGTGTGCGGATATGCATCAAGATTCATCAGATGGAAACACAAGCACACTGTGTAGTAGTAACTGGACAGGTATAAATCTCTGTACGTATCTGAAGGTGGTTCCAATTGATCCCAGAAACGGTCAAGGCATTACCTATGTCAGCGCAGATGGAAATGACTATGCGAGCACTGGTCGGTATCGCCTCCACATTTTAAATGGCAACTACAAAATCTCAGCGCTTCTTGAATCAGTATCAAATCGGGGCAAGATTGGTACGGATGGAGGAATCTCTGATGCATGGTATGAAATATTCTCAGATCCAGCAGTAACTATCTAACATTGAGAAGAATTACTGATAAAAAACTTGTGAAAGACTTTTTCACGGGTTTTTTTATGGTTCATTCTGAAGACTATCGAGGAGTTCTTGTGCCTCAATATATTGAGGACGAAGTTTGATACTGCGATTTAAATGTATAATCGCCTGATCATGCAGCTGACGATCACCTGATTCTTGATAGACAATACTTTCAAACAAACCCAACATATAGTAACTATTTGCATCGGTTGGGGCAATTCTTGTCACCTGCTTCATACTTGCAACCGCATGCTTAAGATCAGAAAGATCATGGGTCACCTGATAATACAAATACCTATTTTTTGCTTCAGTTTTCCAGTACTGGATATTTTTGGGTACATCCCGGAGTGTATGCGCATTTGCATCTTTTGAAAGAGCAATAAGTTTCAATGCAGTTGAGCGATCAGATTCAAATGATGAGATAAAGGCAAGATGCGCAAGGCTTGCTGCAAGCTGGTCCTCATAGACGTGTTCATACCGCAATTTTAGTGCGCTCATCAACAGGAGCACTGACTTCTGATACTCGTTCTGAAAGGCCTGGTCTTTGGCCTGCTTGTACAGACGATCTGCTCTATAGTAGCGACTCAAATAGGCAAGTGAAAAAAATGTCAATACTATGACAGCAGTCAGGAGTAATTTTTTTGAAATAGTGGCATGAAATAAATCAACAACCGCAAGATCTGACTCTTCTTTCTGATCAAGAACCAAAACAATGCCGGGAATAAGAAAAAAGAAGAGCTGAATGCTTGAAGTTGAAAATCCAAAGAAATTGGTTATTAAAATTGTGCCATATCCAAGCGAAAGAATAGTGACGAGGAGTCGATTTGACTGGTATCGTCTTGAGTAGACGGTAATCGTATAGAGCACGGCCCCAATGAAAAAGAGATAGCTTGCAAGTCCTATAAACCCGGTTGTTGCCAGAGCATTCAAATATTCATTATGAGCTTTGTTGTACACAAAATCCCACTCAGAAGTCAGATTATGTGCTGCAGGTTTTGTGAAATAATACGAGTATGCAAATGTTTCTGGACCAGTGCCAAACAATGGATACTGCTTCCCTAATTTCATTGCGCCGTTCCATACAATTTTGCGAATCTCAAATGAATCGGTAATCTGCAGATGAGGAGATGCATTTGTGTCCGAAAGAAACGTCTGAATATTGACTATAAATAAAGTCACGATAAGAAGCAACACTATTACAACAAATCGGATCAAAGATCGCTTAGCCTTGCGCAGATTTTTTGTGACAATCAAAATACCACCGACCACCAGCATAAGGCCGACAGAAAGTAATGAAGAACGGGATCTCGTAAAATAAATTGCTATAAAATTGATAACCAGGTAGCCAACATAAAACAGATGAGCACCAAAGGGATGAGACTCTTTGCTGAAATGAAACTTTTCAAGGATGTGCCGCACTTTATCAACAATTGAGTCATGATCTTTGAGCAATGGGTATGAATTGAAAAAATAATACAAAGCAATAAAAAAATGTATCGAAAGATATGCGCCAAGCCAGTTGGGTTGACCCAATGTTGAAAACATCCGAACTGACGGCTGAAATTGACTGGTCCAACAGGTGTTTGCAAACTGTCGGACAAATACATAACAGGATAAATCCAGACCATATTTTGCTAATAATCCCCAAAAAATAACAATAGTCGACGTACCCAATGATATTTTCAGCAGGCGATGAATATACTGTTTTGTAAAAACCTGAATAAAAACAAAAAGGAGAATACAAAATGAGATAATCGAAAGAAGTCCGCCATTCCACCTACCGTAATAACCAAAAAATGAGGTGTGTGGATCAATCGACTGGAAAGTTGAGACTGATACGGCACTCAAAAGCAAGAGCAACGCGCTCAGTACCAATTTTGGCAGATACAATTGTGGTCGTTTTACGATATAATGAATACACCAAAGGCTAAATGAAAGCACGGTAATCAGATAAATATACATCATTTTGTTGAACTCAAACATCTCCGATGTCTGAGAGCTCATGAGAAGTGGAGTAACAATAAAAAGAGAGTAATAAAAAACACGTATCAGCGAAAGAATTTGCAATTTAACGTTTGGAATTTGAAATTTGCCACTCATGTCCTCAATTATAACGAATTTAAAAAATCTCCGCATTCCTTTTTTTACCTCTTTCTATGTTTTTTTTGATATGGGAACCTCAAATACCCGTATTGCCGTGGGGGAGAAAGGTGTTGTTTTTCGAGAACCATCATATCTCGGATTCAACACCAAAATAAAAGAGTATCTCTTTTTCGGACAAGAGGCAAAAACAATTGTTGGAAAAACGCCTAATTTTATTCATATTATTCGACCAATCAGGAGCGGCATTCTCAATGATTTTGATGCTCAGGTCGAATATTTGCGCCATGTAATTGATACTTCAGTACGCCCATACATGGCAGAATTTAGTATATTAAAACCACCGATTCATGGGATTACGTGCGCCCCCTCCATTGCTACGGAAATCGAACGGAAAGCAGTCGTTGAGACGTTACAAAAATCAGGATGCACGCAGGTGACATTGGTTGATCGGGCACTGGCAACTGCAGCAGGATGTGGATTTGATATCTTTTCTCATGAACCAAAACTGGTAATGGATCTAGGTGGCGGCCTCATTGAGATGAGTGTCATCAGTGGTGGCGGAGTGGTAACACAAAAAGCATTAAAGACTGCGGGAAATAATATGAATAAAATCATTGCAAACTATACCTATCTGAAGCATGGATTAGTACTTGGTGAGAACACGTGCGAAGATTTGAAAATAAAACTTCTGAATTTCAATAATCAAGAAGATACAATCAATGTCCGTGGCAAATCACTTGAGTCAGGATTACCAAAATCGATCAAGTTAAAATCATCAGACATTCGAGAAGCACTTATTTCTCAGTTTCATCACATCGTGGACGCTGCACGAGAACTCATTGAAAATGCTCCTCCAGAAATTGCCGATGCAATCTTTAAAAATGGCATTGCACTTACTGGAAAAATTGCAAGTATCAAAGGGATTGATAAATATTTTTTTGATGAACTGAAAATTGACACCTATGTAGTGAATCATCACGAAGATGCAACGATCTATGGATTAATGCGACTAAATAAGGTTCCTGGTCAGTTATATAAAGTCGCGATCACCTAAGATTCGTATTGACATACCAGCTCTTCAACCGTATAATCTATATACACTTCATGTGTAGGAAAGTAGAAATTCTTCTAAACTACCTAAAAACTAAAAATAATTGCTTGCAAGTTGTGTTGACTTTAGTCTTCCATTTCGCTACAATTATTTTTCTGCGATGAAAGTCGCATTTGCTCTTTGACAACACGTACTTAGTTTAGTAATCGGGTTAGGAAGTCTCGACATTCCTCCAACTGGAGCGGAGTCGAGAACATTCCAAACAAATACATTCAAATCTTTACCAGGTTCTATTTATAGAACTTGACTGAGGATTGAACTTTTTTTAAGAGTTTGATCCTGGCTCAGGATGAATGCTAGCAGTGCGCCTGAGATATGCAAGTCGAGCGTTGCCTTGCGGAGAGCTTGCTCTCCAAGAGGAAGCGGCGGACGGCTGAGTAACACGTAGGAACTTACCCCTCGGTAAGGAATAGCTCACCGAAAGGCGGGGTAATGCCTTATAGTCCCTGTACCATGCGCTTGCGCTTAGGTACGGGGTAAAGGATTTATTCGCCAAGGGATAGTCCTGCGGCCTATCAGATAGTTGGTGTGGGTAACGGCCCACCAAGTCTATGACGGGTAGCTGGCCTCATAAGGGTGGTCAGCCAGAGGGGGACTGAGACACGGCCCCCACTCCTACGGGAGGCAGCAATCAGGAATCGTCGGCAATGGGGGAAACCCTGACCGCGCGACACTGCGTGTAGGATGACGCTCTAACGAGTGTAAACTACTGTGGTACAGGAAGAAGGTCCGCCTTTGGCGGAATTGACGGTACTGTACTAGAAAGGGGCCGCTAACTGCGTGCCAGAAGCGTCGGTAATACGTGGGCCTCAAGCATTATCCGGTTTAATTGGGCGTAAAGGGTCGTGTAGGCGGGTACATAAGTTATCTTTTAAATTCAGAGGCTCAACCTCTGGTATGGGGGTAATACTGTGTATCTCGAGTTTTCTTTAGGGTAAGCGGAACTGAGTGAGGAGTAGTGAAATGCGTTGATACACTCGGGAACACCAGTGGCGAAGGCGGCTTACTGGAAGGAAACTGACGCTGAGACACGAAAGCTAGGGTAGCGAAGCAGATTAGAGACCTGCGTAGTCCTAGCCCTAAACGAATGTTCGCTAGCTGCATGAGATTAGTCTTTAGTCGTCAGATGCTGGTCATCAGAATTTATTTTCCGAAGACTAGTGTCTGAAGTCTGATGTCTAATCTCGTGTAGCGAAGGTAACCCGTTAAGCGAACCGCCTGGGGAGTACGGCCGCAAGGCTAAAACTCAAAGGAATTGGCGGGGAGGCACACAACCAGTGGAACATGTGGCTTAATTCGAGACAAACCGAAGAACCTCACCAGGACTTGACATGCAACTGCAAATCCCGTGAAAGCGGGACTCTTTCGAAGGTGTTGCACAGGTGCTGCATGGCTGTCGTCAGTTCGTTCCGTGAGGAGTGCCCTTAAGTGGGACAACGAACGCAACCCCCATCGTATGTTATATCTGTCATACGAAACTGCCCAAGTCTGACTTGGGAGGAAGGAGGGGCAGACGTCAAGTCAGCATGGCCCTTATGTCCTGGGCTGCACACATGTTACAATGGGAAGGACAATGAGTTTGCAAGCCAGCGATGGTAAGCCAACCTCATAAACCTTCTCTCAGTTGGGATTGAAGTCTGCAATTCGACTTCATGAACGTGGAATTGGTAGTAATTGCGGATCAGCTATGCCGCGGTGAATACGTTCTTGCCTCTTGCACACACCGCCCGTCAAGCCAACAAAGTCGTTGGTATTTGAACCTCGATTTGATCGAGGGAGAGTACTGATGGCGATGAGGGTTAAGTCGTAACAAGGTATCCCTACTGGAAGGTGGGGATGGATCACCTCCTTTCTAATTTTTTTAGAAACTATAAGTTTTTTTTCAATTTTTTCTTCAATAAAAATCGAAGACCTGCTAACGACTCACGTTGTTAGTCTTGGATCTTCCTAACCCGGTTATTGAACTAAGTAGTGTCATAAAACAAGCAGCTTCACCAGAAGAGATATACCTCCCACAATCTCAATAATTGCAAATGTCTGATATAAAATGTATATCGCATTATTGTCGAGATATTTGAATCCAAAGTCATACGGACGATATTTCTTTTGGCCAAATTGTTGCAGAAGCCAATACAAAAGCTCTCCTGATTGACGAACAGTAATATAAATGCCAAAAACGATCAGCATCCATTTGAAAGAAAAAAAGCTGATACATCCGATAAGAACAAGAAGGGGTAGGAGCGTAAAAAGATCACCATTAACATACACCAAGAAGATTTTTCCCCACCATGGCATCTCGGTATAAAACCATTGGTTATCAACTCGCAGCATTGTTTGATGAGTTTTTTTCATCCTCACATCAGTTCAACACCCGAGGTCAAGTTAAATTCTTTTGCGGCGCTTTTTCCTTGGACGGTGATTTCGATAAATCGCTTGTTCTGATAACCAGAGCTCCCAATAGTCATTCCATGTCCACCTTCGGGGACATCTTTTAACCGATTGTAACAGGTGAAGGTGCCAAATTTTGTTTTAATTTTTTTTCCTACCTCAAAACCAATTTCTTCAGGAAGGAGCGTTGTTTTCACATTTCCAAAATTATCAATCCACCATACTGTTTTTGGCGTTTTGGGAATATCATCAAGTGACATCACCTCAGAAGGTACATCTTCCCCCTCATGGACCCACTTTGCAAGAAATGGCATGTACTCGAAACTTCGAAACTGTGTCAAAACAGTACGTTTTTGCGCATCTGCCTCAAACTTTCCTTTTTGAATAAATGCATCAATTACCGTTGGCAGATCTGTCACATGCAACGTGTCTATAAGTCCAAATTTTTTGGCAAGGGACAGTGTTTGTCCTGCAACTGTTGCGATTATTGTTTTATTTGCATATTTGAAGTATCCAAATGGTGTCCCATTTTTGTATTTTTTACCCGACCCATGACGCGGAGCTGCATTTACCATTATGACTCCTTCTCCACCAGTTGCTCCATCAAGCGTATCAATGAGATTTCCCGAAGCTTCAATTTCATTAAAATTTCCCACGCCAATAAGAGAGATGTTTGCATTGGGAAAAAGCACAGATGCACGCGTTGTTTGACGTGCTGTTTCATTGGAATCGCGACAATCAGTGATTATGGTGACAAACATATATGTTTTGGAAAATTAATAATGATAACTCCATGATTTCTGGAGAAGTCATCATGATACTATAATTTAAGAAAAGATTCTACTGTTTATTCAAAAATATTGTTTGTTATAATTATACCTTATAGAAGAACAAGAAAAGGGTGTGTGGCTCAGTGGTAGAGCGCTTTCCTGATAAGAAAGAGGTCGAAGGTTCGATCCCTTCCACACCCACAGATTGAGAGTGGTTGAGCGTCCCGACGTAACGTCGGGAATCCCTTCCACACCCACTATATTAGTCAGTAGCTACTGGCCTTTAGCAATGAGAATCTAATCGCTATCCGCTAACGACTATTTGCTAATACAGGACTCGTAGCTCAGTTGGTAGAGCGCCCGGTTTACATCCGGAAGGTCAGAGGTTCGAGCCCTCTCGAGTCCACCTCACAATCTCACTAGCATTCTCTTTTTCTTCTCTCTATAATGAAATCATGTCCACATCAGCCCATGATCACATGAAATCATACTTCTCCAATTTCTTAGAGGCGTTATCGAATCTATTCATTTTCTTGCCATATTTTTTCTCCGTATCCGCACTGTCCAAATCACTCTTTCAGCCCTGGAAAAATATCACTGACACCACCAAAAAGCCTGGCTTTTCATTTGGCGTATTTTTCAACAAACTCATGTTCAACATGATCTCGCGCGGGATGGGATTTGCGATGAGGATATCAATTATTTTATTTTATTTTATTGTTGTATCGGTATATATTCTCCTCATGCCCTTGCTATTTCTCGGATTCTTCATTTCACTTCCCATCGCGTATGTGATTTTTTCAATGATAGAGCCAGAATCATCACGAAAAGCTCATTTGAAAGAAAAATTTCTCAAAACCCATCTGCTCAATGACGACCATTACCAAGAGGTGGAGAAGTGGTTCGAATATGTCTACGATCTATCGCTTCGACCACATCCGTGGTGGAAACTCAAGCATCTGATGTCCGTGCCACCCCTTGCCCGTGACTGGTCCAGTGGATTTACCCCCACGCTCGATTCATACACGATCGACTTGACCAGTCCATCATATCAGCTGGGGATTCGTCAACATATCATTGGACGAGAACAAGAAACAGCAATCATCGAGCGGACACTTTCAAAATCAGATGAAGCCAACGTGATACTTGTCGGAGAAGAAGGAGTGGGAAAAATGACTATTGTCAACTCACTTGCAAGAAAAATGTATGAAGGGAAAACAAATTCAATTCTGACGTATAAACGCCTCCTCCAGCTTGACATGGAAAAAATACTCAATGAATATACTGACCAGCAGAAACAGGAAGAATTTTTTGCAGGGTTATTGATCGAAGCCACAAACGCGAAAAATGTCATTCTTCTTATAGATAATTTTGAAATGTATACGGCAACTGCTGAAAATCATGTCGATCTGTCAATAGCTATTGAAAAATATGCTTCAACGAACAAACTGCAAATCATCGGCATTACTACCCCATTTTTATATGAGACCTACGTATTCCCCAATACTCGGGTGCGGAATATCCTCACAAAAGTAGATGTTGCTGAGGTGTCAAAACAGAAAGCGTTACTGATTCTTCTTGACAAGGTAGGAAGTTTTGAGTCGAGATATAAGACATACGTTCCTTACGAAACACTTCTTACGATGATTGAGAAGAGTGATTTCTATGTGACAACCATTCCATTTCCTGAAAAAGCATTACAACTCCTGGATAGTGTTTGTATTTATACCAAACAGGCACTTAAGAAAAATGTTGTCTTGCCTGAGACGGTTGACATTGTGCTTACCAAACGCACCCATATTCCAACCACGCTCACTGACAAAATCAAAAACACGTTAACCAACCTTGAAGAACTTCTCCAAAAACGAATCTATGGTCAGAATGAATCGATCAAGGTACTCTCATCGGTGCTTCGAAGGTCATTTTTACTCATGGGAAAACGAAAGAAACCACTTGCTACCTTTTTATTTTTAGGCCCCACTGGCGTAGGGAAAACTGAAACAGCCAAAGTGGTGGCAGAGGTCTTTTTTGGCGATCCAACGTTCTTGTCTCGATTTGATATGTCAGTGTATCAGTCGAAAGATGATATATCATCACTACTTGGTTCTGTAGAAAAACTGAATCCCGGGCTCCTGACTAATGCTATTCGAGAACATCCCTATGGCGTCCTTCTCCTTGATGAGGTTGAAAAGGCCCATCCAGATCTTTTAAATATTTTTTTGACCATTCTTGATGAGGGGTACTATACCGATGGATATGGCCAACGCGTTGACTGTAAAAATCTAGTCATTATCGCCACCTCAAATGCAGGGGCCAGTCACATTCATCAGCTCCTTCTCAAGCAGTCAATGCATCATCAGGAACATGGCGATGGTCTTTCTTCAAATGATCTCATAAACTATCTCATTGAAAACAATCTGTTCTCACCAGAGTTTCTCAATCGATTTGATGGCGTGATTGCATATAAACCACTAGAAAAGGTGACCGCAGAAACGATTGCACGGACGATGATCGATGATGTGAAAGAAAAGATTTTCGAGCTATATAAAGTTCATATTACGGTATCAGATCAAACCATACACGAACTTACCGAGAAGGGATATGATGTCAAATATGGTGCACGAAATCTCGAACGAGCGCTTCGTGATTCGATCGAAGACAAAATTGCAAAAATGATTCTTGAGGGGAAGGCAAAAGAAGGGGATGCGATAAAATTATAATGTTACATTGCTGGATTGTTGGATTGTTATATTGCTAATAATGACAACCATTTAACCATTTAACGATCTAACACTCACCTCTTAAACTTCGAAAGTACAATGACCATCCACAACAAGAACGTAGACATAAAGGCATACGAAAAATTGTATCCAATCAGGTCAAGAATGAACCCAAAGAGAATGGGAACGGTCAAGCCATATGCTCCAAGCACATACACCTGCCAGTATCCTTTTCGTATGCGAAACATCTGCGCAATCGACCAGAGTAGTACTGTAGCAATGAGTAGGTACAGCAGACGCCACATGGTAATAAATATTGATCCAATCAATGGTATTACAAGAACACCGGCAATAAGCACAAATATCGCATGGTTACCCACCCAATCGAGAATATGAGTAAATCCCCTCAATGACTGGATATATGATTCTTTTGTAATCCTTGAAGGAAGTCCGAGATCTGCAATTTTCATGACCTCATATGTTGATGAGTCAGACAATGTTTGAGGATAGACGATACTTGAATCGGTTACCAACACGATCGAGTTATGCTGATCATACTCAGATGGTGAGGCATCCATATCAAACACAACCACATGATCAAACCCCTCAACATCTTCAAGATCGGACACATCTATAACTACCGGCGACTTTTGATTGATAGAAAGACTATCGGCATCTACTGAAATAACCAGATTATCTGGATATGCGTTACTAATACGCTGTTGAAATGATTGAATCTGACTCGGCAGTTCAGGAAGTTGTATGACAAAATACGTTGAAACAACAAGTGTCTGAATCAGTAAAATTACATACGCTAACGTATATAGATACAATACTGCAGGCCAAATTGCGCCTTTTTTTTGCGAAGTGTAAAAACTGAAATCTGACACCGCTCGTCTTACTGTTTGGAAAAACGATTGAATAAAATGAATCATAAGCAATTCTATACTAAAGTAATAGTTTCTCAATCTCAACAGGCTCTGCAACAATATAAGTTGGGCGTGCTGATTCAAGGAGCGTATGTGAGTTGAGTCCCCAAGTCACAGATACTACGTCAATGCCTACTTTCTTGCAACTGGTAATATCGCGCAATTCATCACCAATATATAGTACTTCTTTATGAGTGAGTCCTTGAATTTTTAAGCGTTTCCTCAATGCTTTATCCTTTCCAAACATACTCGTCTCGCTATGAATCCACTTGAAATGTTTCAGATCATGCAGATCCAAGAACTCTTCAACGGTTTCTACATTGTTTGAAGTGAGTATGCCGAGTGTGTATTTTTTTGACAGTTTTTCAATCAATTGAGAGATGCCATCAATTGGCCTCAATTCATCAATGCGTTTTTTCATCATGCGTCGTCCAATAAACAAAAACTCAGGAATCAACATGAGTGGAATGTTCAATGCGTGAATCAGCTCTTTTATCGTCAGTCCACGCAGATACTCAATTTGTTCGTGTCCAATTGGGTCGGCGTGAAATTTATGAACCATACTATTGAAAATATCAATCATCAAATGCAGACTATCCGCAATCGTACCGTCAAAATCAAAGATGATAGTCAAATACCTTTTTTTTGTCATGGTTATATATAATACACATATTGAACAAGAGGATATCTCAAAAACAACCTCTGTCATTCTGAGAGAGCAAACCGAGTCTGACTCTGTGAAGCGACCGAAGAATCCATGTATTTCTGGATCCCTACCTGCCGGCGGGCAGGCTTCGTTACACTCAGGATGACTTGCTAGGTTTGGAGATAACTTCAAGTATATTGTAACATTAAGAAATACGTATGAAATATCAAGGCAAATTAATTGTGATCGAGGGCGGAGATGGATCAGGCAAAACTACCCAAGCAACCCTTCTTCTAAAATATTTAAAAGACAAAGGAATTCCCCATTCGAGCCTTGATTTTCCCCAATATGACTCGTTCTATGGAAAGATCGTTGCTCAATTTTTGCGCGGTGAGTTTGGTGATCTGAAGAGTGTCTCGCCCTATCTTGCAGCGCTCACTTTTGCCCTTGACCGATTTGCAGTAAAAGATGATATTGTACAGTGTCTCAAACGTGGAGAAATTATCGTCGCCAATCGGTATGTCACTTCAAATATCGCGCATCAAGGATCAAAATTTACCGATAAAGCAAAACGTAAAAAATTTATTGCGTGGCTTGAAGAGCTCGAATATGGGTTTCACGGTCTGCCACATGAAGATGTTGTCCTGTGGCTCCATGTTTCTTCGAAAATAACTGAGGCACTCACCAAAATGAAAGATAAGCGATCATACTTGCAAGGAAAAGAAGATATCCAAGAACGGGATCGATCACACCAAAATTCCACAGAAATATTGTATAATACACTATCGCAACAATATAAACACTGGATTACCATCCCCTGTTTTCAAAATGATACAATAAAATCAAAAGAGGAAATTCACAAAACTATTGTGCAGGCATTAATAAAAAAAGGTATAGTAAAGTAATTTAATACTAACTATCCGATACCAAATATGGATAAGAAACTTGTCACACTCATTTCAGTATTCTTCATTGTTTTTTTGGGATTTGTTATTTATCTGTTTACCGATGGGTCAATCGCACAATTTACCCGCGCAGATATCACGACCGAAGTATCACTACAAAAATCACTCATTTTTGCATGGCCACTCACGGTCACGGCTGATGGAAACAAAACATCTGAAATTACTGTCTTTGTCCGCAATGAGAATGGTGATGGTGTTCCTGAAAAAATAGTAAAAATCACTTCACCCATTGGTACTGTACAAGAAGGAGAACTCCAAACAGGCGATGATGGGAAAGTCATCTTTCATATATCATCCAGTACTGTTGGAGTTGCAGAAATTGCAGCTTTCGTGAATAATAGGAGACTTCCCCGAAAAATAACAGTTCAATTCAACTAACCATATGAAAAAAATCACAAAAGCAGTTATCCCTGCTGCAGGATTTGGCACTCGATTTTTGCCACAAACAAAGGCGATGCCGAAGGAAATGTTACCCGTTGTTGATAAACCGGTCATTCAGTATGTAGTCGAAGAACTTGTTGATGCAGGTATCACTGATATCATCATAGTAACTGGCTATCATAAACGAACGATAGAAGATCACTTTGACACTCCTAGCAAAGAACTTGTTGAGAATCTAAAACTGGGAGGTGATAAGAAAAAACATTATCTTGATGAAGTGAAAGCAATCAGTGAGATGGCAAACTTTATTTATGTGAGACAAAAAGGACCGTATGGCAATGGCACCCCGCTACTCAACGTACGACATATCATTGGAGATGAACCGTTTATCTACACCTGGAGTGACGACTTTATCACGGCAAAACCCTCACGATTCAAACAACTCATCAGTGCATATGAAAAGTATGAATCCACCTGCCTCGCAAGTATTCGTGTCGATGATGAGGAGGATTATGATCGATATGGATTTACCGGAGGAACAGAAATTGAACCGTGCATCATGGATATCGATAAAATAGTCGAGAAACCAGGAAAAGCTCATGCACCATCAAATCTTGCAAATGTATCTGGATACATTTTTACTCCAGAAATTTTCCAATATCTTGATCGTGCGATGGAACAGCTCAAAGAGGGTGAGGAACTCTACTACAACGATGCACTCAAATTTATGCTTGAGGATGGAAAACGCATTCTTGCAGTCGAAATCAAAGATGGAAAATATTATGACACGGGGAACAAGATGGAATACTTGAAGACAGTGGTAGAGTTTGCACTCCAACATCCTGACTTGAACGGTGACTTCAGGGATTTTCTCAAAAAACTTCAACTCTAATACAGTTGAAAATCATTTTACCCGTTTGTGAAGAGAATAGATTGCATTTTAGACTTTATTTGCTACAATAAATGCTTATGGCGAAACAAAACAACATGAAAAAAGTATCGGCTCTTTTTGAACTGGGCGCACATTTGGGTCACAACAAGAGTCGACTCCATCCAAAAGCACGTAAAAATGTCTATCAAATCATAAATAAAACTTCAATTATTGACCTTACCGTCACTGTTGAACAACTTGAAGCAGCAAAAAAATTCCTTGCGCAAACAGCAGCAGATGGTAAATCAATTTTAGTAGTAGGAACCAAGAAAACAGCAAGCGCATTCGTAAAAGAGTACTGCAAAAAAAATAACATCCCATACATCTCAGCAAAATGGCTGCCCGGACTGCTCACCAACTACAAAATGATTATGAAGAATGTTAAGAAGTTGAAAAGTATGCGGGAACAGATTGAGACTGGCGAAGCAAAGGCACTGGTCAAACACGAGCGGACTCAGATGGCAAAAAAAATTGCAAAACTCGAGCGATTATATACTGGTATTGAGCTGATGGATAAACGCCCTGACTGCATGGTAATCATTGATATTCGAAAAGAAAAAAATGCGGCCAAAGAAGCAAAGGAATTTAATATTCCGGTTGTTGCAATGGTTGACACCAATGCAGATCCAAATACGGTCGCATATCCTATCGTTGCCAATGATGATGATACGGAAGTAGTAACACACATCATGACGGAACTGCTTGATGAATATTCGTCACACTTCAAACAGTCTGAACCAAAAACAGAAGCCAAACCACAGATAGTAGAAAAAAAATAATATTTTATGATTGACTATAAAAAACTGAAACAATTACGAAACGACACACAAGTATCATTTTCCTTGTGCAAAAAAGCACTGGAAGAAACCGACAATGATATCGAAAAATCAATGAAACTATTAAAGAAATGGGGAGCTGAGAAAGCAGCAAAGAAATCGGAACGTGAGACAAAAGCAGGTGGTATCTATACCTACACGCATCACAATAAAAAGATAGCGTCTCTGGTTGAACTCCAGTCAGAAACTGATTTCGTATCCGGGAATGCCGAATTTCAAAAATTGGGTGCAGAAATTGCAATGCAAGCTGCTTCAGTACCAGCCCAAAATTTGAAAGAATTCCTTGCTCAGGACTATATTCGTGAACCAGGAAAAACAATCGACACGCTTATCAAAGAGGCTATCCTCAAATTTGGCGAAAACATCAAGATTGCGCGTATTCTTCGATGGGAGCTTGGTGAGTAAAACAGATTTTATTCTCTCCAAACTCATGCTACAATATCCTCATGCACGACATCATCCTTTCTTTCAAATCAAATGCAGAAAAACATATCACAACTGTTCGTGAGGAACTCAAAGGAATCCGAACTGGCCGTGCTCATACCGGGATGATTGAAAGTATGCAGATTGAAGCATATGGAGGAACGAAGATGAAACTGATTGAGCTTTCATCAATCACCACCGAATCAACTGATGCACTGATCATCACTCCATTTGACCCCTCAACCGTCACTGACATAGAAAAAGGAATTCTGACATCGCCACTCGGGATGAACCCGCAAACGAAAGGGAATCGTATTGTGGTTCGGGTGCCACCACTTTCTGAAGAACAACGAATCAAATATGTGAAATTAGTTTCTCAAATGGTCGAAGAGGCACGCAATCAGGTCCGTTATGAACGAGATGCGATCAGAAAAAAAATTAAGCATATGGAAGATGCAAAAGAAATGACTGAAGATGATCGGTACCGATTAGAAAAAGAAGTGGATGAGCTCACCGGGAAGATGAACGCCGAGCTTCAAACGATAAAAGACAATAAAGAGCAAGAAATCATGGAAGTATAATAATATGATCTGCCAAATGCTCCATTACTTAATTTAACAAATAATACATGCTAACCGCACTAACCTTTCTCATTATTCTCGTCATACTTGTCCTCATTCATGAGTTTGGCCACTTTATTGCAGCAAAAAAAAATGGCGTACTTGTGGAAGAATTTGGATTTGGTTTTCCACCACGAATATTTGGGAAAAAATTTGGTGAAACGCTGTATAGTATCAACCTTATTCCACTGGGTGGATTTGTAAAATTGTACGGAGAAGAATACCATGAAGAAAAAAAGAAACAATCACGCAATAAAGAGATTCCAAGCCACAGAGCATTTGTCAACAAATCTCCACTGCAAAAAACGATTATTATCACCGCCGGTGTCGTCATGAATTTTTTGCTCGGATGGGTGCTTCTGTCCATTTTGTTTACCCAGGGAGTTCCTACGCCAGCTGGTGTCATTATTAATCAGGTACAAAAAAATTCTCCTGCCGATGCGGCAGGGCTCAAGGTTGGAGATCATCTCATTTCAATAGCTCATGATAAAACTACAATTGAAATCGTATCGACAGAGGATTTGATCAATTCAACAAAGACCTTTGCCGATCAACCGACAACGCTTCTCATTGAACGCGCTGAGAAAAAAATACCGGTGGTGATAACTCCACGTTCTCACCCACCAAAAGGAGAGGGCTCTTTTGGAATCCTCATCGAACAAAAAGTCAAGATGGTACAGCATCCTTGGTATACCGCACCGTATTACGGGTTTATTGAATCAGTAACCATGATCAAAACCATTGTGGTAGAAATTCTGAAAATTCCAGCACAACTTATCACAAAGCAATCGACCACCGTTGCCTTTACGGGACCAATCGGTATTGCAAAAATTGTGGGAGAAGCGCGTCAATTTGGCATCTTTGCTCTGATGCAGATTACCGCGATCCTTTCGTTAAATTTGGCTGTCATCAATATTTTACCCTTTCCAGCACTTGATGGCGGAAGAGAAGTATTTATCCTATATGAATGGGTCACGGGAAAAAAATCAAACCAAAATCTTGAGTATTATCTCAATCTTATCGGAATCATACTCTTACTCGTATTGAGTGCGGTAATCACCATTTTTGATATCCAAAAATATTGGGGATAGTCAAAATGGAAAATAGAACCTAAAATATAGAATATTGAAGTCATTGCAAAACATATTAATATGAGTCATTTTGGCAATCCGCCCAAGGCGAAGCGTCCAGAACCAAAACGTAAAAAACAACTTTGCACAAACATATTCTCAATCATAAATGACACATTCTATGAAATTAAAATATCGAAACATCACGATCTCAGGCAGCGTTGCCGTTGGAAAAAATACGCTTCATGAAAATCTGAAAAGTTACCTTGAACCCCTTGGATGGACGTTTACCTCTGGCGGAAAACTTCTTCGAGATTTTGCAAAAGAATATGTAAATCCGGTTGCGAGTCTTGCGCCTGACGATTTTCACCACAAACTCGATGATCGAACAAAAAATTTACTTGAAAGGGGGCACTATGTGATTGAAGCATGGCTTGCAGGATTCATGGCAAAAGAGCGAGACGATACGCTCCGCGTATTTTTACGCTGTCAAAATGACGCAATCAGAATAGATCGCGTTGCAAATCGCGATAATCTAAGTGTTGCTGATGCTAAAAAGTTTATTAAAGCACGTGAGGATGGCAACTTTGCCGAATGGAAACGAATCTATGGTGATTACAATTTCTTCGATCCAAAGTACTACCATCTCTCAATAGATACCTATTCTTCCGGACCGCTTGAAACAGTTGGTATCGTCCTTGACAAACTGGGATTTCATAATGGGAAAAAATGATTCATGATTCATGATTCATGAATCATGATGTTATAATTACCTCATGCTCATTTCTAAACTTTTTCCAAAACCGATAAAAGGGGGAAAGCACTACGATTCTGCAAATGCTACGTATTTAATAAATGGTGGATTCATTGATCAGGTCATGACGGGTGTATACACCTTTCTTCCCCTTGGGTGGCGCGTACTGACAAAAATCGAAGCAATTATTCGGGAAGAGATGAATCTTATTGGTCAAGATATGCTGATGCCAGGTCTTTCCCCAAAAAAACTCTGGGAAGATACCAAACGACTGGAAACCATCGATGTCCTGTTTAAGGCATCCGGCGCAAATAATGCATCTCGCGCCCTGAATGATTCTGAATATATATTAAATTGCACCCAGGAAGATGTGATTACTCCCATTGCAAAACGATTTTTCACGAGCTATAAAGACTTCCCATTTGCCTTATTTCATATTCAAGTCAAGTACCGTAATGAGCCACGAGCAAAATCTGGCATTCTTCGTGGCCGAGAATTTCGTATGAAAGATCTATATAGCTTTCATACCAGTGAAGAAGACTTACTCGATTTTTATAACAATGTTGCAAAGCCAGCATATATCAAAACATTTAGACGGCTTGGACTCGGTGACTCTACGGTAATAGCGCTCGCATCAGGTGGAGACTTTACCAAAAACTACTCTCACGAATTTCAAACACTGTGCGAAGCAGGCGAAGACACGCTCTATCATGATACTGAAACTAATATTTATTACAACAAAGAAGTTGTCAAAGACCCCGACTCAAAAAAATATGAAATTGTCCGCGCCGCTGAAGTTGGAAATATTTTTCCACTGAATACAAAATTTTCAGACGCAATCGACTACACATTTACTGATAAGACTGGGCAAAAACTCCCCGTATATATGGGATCCTATGGCATTGGTACGACGCGCGTAATGGGGGTAATCGTTGAAAAACATCACGATGAAAATGGGATCATTTGGCCGATGCAAGTTGCACCATATTTGGTGCATCTGATCGGACTTGATCTCCAGGATACATCAATCAAAGAGAAGGCAGAAACGCTCTATCGTAAACTGCATGATGCAGGAATTGAAGTGCTATATGATGACCGTGAAGAAGCGCGCGCTGGGGAAAAATTTGCTGCTGCAGATTTGATCGGCAATCCGATCCGTCTTGTCGTTTCCAAACGAACCGGTGATCGAGTTGAATGGAAAAGAAGAGGAGAGAAAGAAACTGAACTGATCTCTGTTGATGAAGTTATCAGTAAGTGTAAAGAATTGATTCACGATTCATGATTCATGAATCGTGATTCGTGAATTCAAAAAATAATATGATAAAAACAATTGTCACACACCTGTCACCAGATCTTGATGCAATCGCATCCTCATGGCTTGTCAAGCGATACATGCCGGGTTGGGCAAGTGCGGAACATGCATTTGTCCCGGCAGGGGAGACGCTTGGCGGGAAAAAGCCTGATGAAAATCCAGAGATCATTCATGTGGATACCGGACTTGGTAGATTTGATCATCATCAGTTTAGCAAGCGACTTTCTGCAACAAAGCGCGTATTTGAACATCTTGATGAAGAAAATCATATTCGAGAAAAAGACGTGGAAGCCCTTGAAAAAATGGTTGCTTTCGTGACTGAAATTGACAACTTTGGAGAAGTACATTTTCCAGATCCCACCGATGTGAAGTATTCATTCATGGTCCATGAATTTATTTATCCACTCCGTGGACTGCTGAGTAGCGATATGGAGCTCATGAGCATGATGATACTTGTTCTCGACAGCATTCTCTATGCCATCAAAAATGATCTGAAAGCAGAGCAGGAGATACGTGACGGAGTTGTTCTGAAAACAGCTTGGGGAAAAACACTGCTCATGGAAATTCAAAATGAAGCGGCAGTCAAATATGCACTGAAGAAGGGGTTTGATATGGTCGTGCGTCGTGACCCAGAGAATCATACTGTTCGGATCAAAACACAACCAGATCCAAAATCTGACCTCACCCCATTGTATAAAAAAATACGTGCCGTGGATCCAAAGGCAACATGGTTTTTGCATGCATCAAAAAATATGCTACTCAATGGTTCTTCCAAAAACCCAAAGAGCATCCCCTCCTCTCTCTCGCTCCTGCGTCTGATTGAAATACTTAAGAAAATGTAATAGAATACGGTAGATCCATTTAAGAGTTTCGTCATTCCGTGTGGTCTTCTTTGTATGTTAGAGGGTATCTTTAACTATGTTTGTCGATCGCATGATTTGACCAGTTAATTGAAAGAGAGGTGCAACATACATAATGGTAGTAGTAACCAGTAGGAAAGGAAAGTCCTCAGACAATTTGTTTCGAGAGTTTAGTCGGCGATTTTTTGAATCAAAAATCGTTGATGAAGTTCGTGGCAGAATGTACTATAAACGTCCTTCACAAGTAAGAAAAGAGGAAAAGATTGAACAAAGAAAAAATCGTCATCGAAGACGATCATCGTAATACATATGATCAATATATATACCTCATCACGGTACAAAATCAACAAGCCAAATCTGGAAAAGTTTGCGCAAGCTCAGCTTGATAAATATCATGTGGCTCGAAACGCTGCACTCAATATCGCATTTGTCGGAAAACGTAAGATGAAAGAAGTTGCGTTGAAATATAAAGATGAAAATGTCGCATTACCGGTTCTCTCTTTTTCGTATCTTCGAGATCCCATAAGCACCACTGACAATGTGATTGGTGAAGTAGTCATCTGTTATCCACAAGCAGTGCTTCTTGCGGCACAGCGCGACAAGCGCGTTGAGCCACTGATGAAGCAACTGATCGAACACGGCATACAAAATATTTTCATGAAATAGAAGTTTCGATTCATTTGTATTCGTTTGTCATCCTGAATCCACCATTGGCGGATGCAGGATCCATAAATACATGGATTCTTCGTTTCACTCAGAATGACACTGAGAAATGATTAAATGAATAGAATCAATAAATAATGTTTTATCTTAAATACCGACCACAAACGATTCAAGAGCTTGATAACAGTCAGATTCGTGAACGGATGACCCACCTCCTGAGTTCGAAAGAGCTCCCACACGCTCTTCTGTTTGTGGGTCCAAAAGGAATGGGAAAAACTTCAACTGCCCGCATTTTTGCAAAAGCCGTTAACTGTGACAATAATATTTTTTCAGGCAATGGTACCTCTACAGAACCGTGTAATACCTGTGCCAACTGTACAACAATCGATTCGGGTGGGTCGCCAGATGTTGTTGAGCAAGATGCCGCATCAAATAGAGGCATTGATGAAATCCGCAAACTCATTCGGGAATCAGCATTTTCACCGATGTCAGGTAGATATCGTATCTACATCATTGATGAAGCACATATGATCACGCCGGATGCCTTCAATGCACTCCTCAAAACACTTGAAGAGCCACCAAAGTCGGTAATCTTTATTCTTGCAACAACCAATGAAGAAAAGCTTCCATCAACGATCATCTCGCGCTGTGTTCGATTCCCCTTTGGCACGGCACAATCAAAAGATATTGTGAGAATGCTCAAGCGGATTGCAACTCAGGAAAAACTCAAACTCCCTGATGATCTTATGAGCATGATCTCAAATTACAGCGACAACTCGTTTCGAGATGCCACCAAACTGCTTGAGGAACTGATCATGCAAAACAAGCTCACGTTTGATGAAGCACAAAAGTATCTGGGCATTCGTGCAAAAGGAATGCTCCTTGAAATCATGCAAACGGGCACCCTTGCTGAGTCTATTTCCTGGATTGAAGAGTTTACTAAATCAGGAGGAAATGTAAAACGAACTATCGAAGATACGCTCCACACACTACAAAACCAACTCGTCGCAAAAAGTACTGGTGCCACCCTGGATAAAAACCTTTCTTTTTCTTTGAAAGAACTCTCATTCCTGATCAAGCTCTTCCACGAAGCCTATACCACTGTACGTATTTCCCCGATTGAAGCACTTCCGCTTGAGCTTGCGGTCGTAGAGTTCTATAATGCTAAGAAGCGTGAATAAATTATGAATGAGATGAGAAATTAGAAATTAGAAATTAGAAATTAGAAATTTTATAAGCATATGTTCAATCCACTCAAAGGCCTCGGCAATTTACAACAACTCCAGCAACAAGCAAAACAGATGCAACAGGCACTTCAAAAAGAAGAAGTAACCATCGAAAAAAATGGTGTTGTCATCACCGTGCGCGGCGATCAACGAATTATTAATGTTGAAATTGATGGCGTGATGGAAAATCGCGTAACAGATGCGATAAATGATGCGGTGAAAAAAACACAAGAGCTTGCTGCACGCAAACTCATGGAGATGAATCAGGGACAATGATTGTCTCGATCCAGTTTATAGAAGGATTCTTCGCGTGCACTCAGAATGACAGATAGAATATTAGTAATTTGAATATTTTTTAACAATGCTCAAACTCTTTTCCGGTACATCAAACCCTGCTCTTTCTGAAAAAGTGGCACAAGAATTGAAAACAGATCTTTCAAAGGTTGAAATAACCCGATTTGATAACTCAGAAATTCGCGTCCGAATCGAAGAAGATGTGAAGCACGACACCTGCGTCATTATCCAATCGAGCTCAAATCCTTCAAACAGCAATCTCATGGAACTCTTTCTCATGGCAGATGCCTTAAGAAGACAAGAGGCACGACGGGTGATTGCCATGATCCCATATTTTGGGTATGCCCGACAAGATATCCAGCACCGCGATGGAGAATGTGTATCCGCAAATGTTATCATCAGATTTTTAGAATCAATCGGGATACACAAAGTCTACACCTTCAATCTCCACGATGAGGCAACCGAAGGAGTATTTGACATCCCTTTTAAAAATCTGTCTGCATTTTCGGCACTGGGCACAGAGATTCACCACTACCTTGATCAAAAAAATACTAAAGTTACTCCTGAACATATTGCAATTATTTCTCCGGATCAGGGAGGGATTGAGCGAGCACGGAAGTTTGGCAATGTCTTGTTTGGCCATGATAACTTTAATCTTGCAGTTACCGAAAAGAAACGAGATCTTGAAAATAAACATCAAAGCATCGCGCTTTCACTCTATGGTGATGTGAAAGATAAAGTGGCGGTAATTGTCGATGATGTCGCAACATCTGGTTCAACACTCATCAACTCAGCACATTTCGCACTTGATCAAGGCGCAACGAGTATCATTGCGGCAATTGTCCATCGAGATCTTGCAAATGGGGCGGCAGAAAAAATTCAAAACTCAAAAATTGAAGCATTTTTTACGACAGATAGCATCAAACTCGAGAAGGGGAGTACGTTTGAGAAGATGAAGGAAGTATCTATTGCCTACATTACAGCAGAGGAGCTTCGTGAGATACCATCTGAGTAATGCAATCTATTTATATTTCATTATTTGAATCTATGACAAACTTCACTTTGTATTTATGAACGCAAAGTGAACAAGGCGGACGAAGATGTGCCAAAAAGGTGTAAGTTGGTGGTCCTTTTGTTCCATCCTTTTCTATATATTGAGGTAACATTTCAATTTGTTCCCATGAAGGTGGCAGCCATAATCTTCCATCCAACTTAACTCCCGTACTTGAGTCAATTTTTATTGTTGCAGCTGAACCGGCAGAAAATTCAATATTCCCGGGCAATAGAAGTCCCCAATTTTGAACTTGTGGATAATGACGCGTCAAAAAATCTCGAATAAGTACTCCACCCATGAATGCTTCTCGAGCTGAATGAATCATCTGAGGACTAGTATCAAATGAAATAAATGGGTTCATCATTCCAGAAACTCCGCGAACCAGTCTTTCGACCTCAGCGTCCGGCATATCTTGTTCTGGAACGCCAATAATTTGTGGTCGCGATAGGTAAAATTCACTTGGTGGTGTTCCGAATTGATCAGCCTCACCACCGGTCCAATATCTTATTGATTCTCTCAACATAGCAAACGTCACAAAATCATTTTCCAGAAGTGGCAAAAGACTGTTGATTTCCGATCCAACAAATGAAACCGCTTCATGATGAGCCACTCTTCCCGATCCCTTTCCATATAAATCATATTCTTGTAACTGTCTTGGTTTTAGTCCCATAAAAAAACCCGCCTCTGTTGGCGGGTGGCTTGCAAAATTAAATAAATATCATTTCAGACAAGCCACCTCATCCCATCGGACGATAAGATGAATCTTAATGGTGCTTGAAACAGAAATTACTTTCATAGAGAGACTATTTTAGCAAACCAAAGCATTAATGTCAAGAACTTATGAGCTCAAAACCCCCTTCGATTCTCCAGTGCCTTGCGCAGTGTCATGTAGTCGGCATATTCAAGATTTCCCCCCATGGGCATCCCATACCCGAGACGAGTAATTTCAAATGTAAGCGAATATTCTTCTTTCAGATCTTGGAGTCTGTTTCGCAGGTACATCGCCGTCGCCTCACCTTCCATGTCGGGATTGGTTGCGAGAATGATTTCTGTGACCTCTGTTTGCTTTGCGTCTCCATTTGTTTTTGGTTTGATGCGCGTAAATAGTTCTTCGAGAAAAATATCTTCCGGTCCGATATGATTTAAGGGATCGATTCGTCCATGAAGCACGTGGTACAAACCATCATAAATATCACCGGTTTCAAGAGAGAGAAGATCAAGGACATCTTCAACGACTGTGATACGGGTACCATCACGCGCACGGTCCTCGCAGACACTGCAGACATCTTCCTCGGTCAGGTTCATGCAGATCTTGCACCGTTTGGTGCGCGCCTTGAGTTGCGAGATCTGAACGGCAAAATCCTTGAGGTCTTCCTCTGGCATTCGAAGTAAGTAAAACGCGAGTCGATTGGCAGATTTTTCACCCACACCAGGAAGTCGTTCAAGAAAAAGAGACACCTGCTTCAGTGATTTTGGTAATGATGACATAATAAATACCTATGATAAAAGAATGTGGATTTAGGATTCAAGATTTTCGAAAATTCTCTACATACCATTCTGTCACTTATTTAAAAGTATTCATAAATCCTGAATCATGAATCTTGAATCAGTTCTCAAACCTCAAACCTGCAAAACATCTACAAGTACGAGAGGACGTCGTCCACGTTTTTCAAAGAAAAACTTTTCAAGAAGCGTTCCTACTTGTCGTTTGTAATCAGATGGATCAACGACAACACCTTGAGATTTATTCAATGATTTTTCGATCATCTTCCCGGCTTGATCAAATAAGTTATTTTCTTTCTTTTCAAAGACAAATCCTCTGGAGAAAAATTTTGGACTGGTTGCAATTTTTGCATTTTCGTCAATGAGAATGACGGCGACAACGATTCCATCAGATGATAATGTCTGACGATCGCGAAGGACTGCGTTGCCGATATCTCCAACGCCATAGGCGTCGACATAAACACTCTTGGTCTCTACTTTTTCGCCTGTTTTCATCGACCCCTTGGTAAACCACATCGTGTCCCCTTCGCTAATAAGCGCGATATTCTCACTCTTGTACCCCATGCTGTTTACGAGATTTTCATACTGCCTTTGATGACGAAGAGTTCCACCAATAGGAAGCAAAAATTTTGGCTTGGTAAAACGAACCAGCATTTTCAGATCTTCCTGGCTTCCGTGACCCGAAGCATGGAGTTGATCTTAATATCCGGATAGACCACATCAGCGCCTTGAAGCGAAAGCTCTTCGATCACCGAATACACTTCATGCTCATTTCCCGGAATGGGATCAGATGAGAATACAATTTTGTCATTTTTTCCAATCTTAATAAATTTATTTTGTTGACGTGCCATTTTGGAAAGTGCGGAGTTGAACTGTCCTTGCGATCCTGCCGCAATAACACATACTTTATTTGGAGGCAGTTTTCCGATTTCATGTTCCTTGCCTTGCAGAATTTTTGGGATGGGCAAATAGCCAAGGTCTGCGGCGGCTTCGGTATTTTGCTTCATTGAGCGCCCTAAAAATACAATCTGGCGATTGAATTTGACTGCGGCATCAACACACTGTCTGATGCGTGAGATATTTGAAGAAAAGGTCGTCATGATAAATTTACCTTTGGTGCTTCGCATCTCATCCTCAAATGTTTGACCAACCGTCGACTCGGATGCAGTCATGCCCGGTCGTTCTGCGCCAAGCGCATCAGAGAGCAAACAGAGTACGCCATCTTCACCCGCTTGAGTAATCTCATGAAAATCAGGAGGATTGTTGTATGGCGGGGTGAGATCAAATTTGAAGTCAGGGCCATGATACATGGTGCCGACTGCTGATTTTATCAAAATATGCGTGGCATCCGGAATCGAATGGGTGACATGAATAAATCGTGCTTGGAAATTTCCCAGCTCATACCATTTGCGGTACTCAATCTCTTGAATGCTGATCGGAGTCCTCAGCTCTTTAAATTTATTCTGTATAAACATTTTGGTCAGTTTACTTGTATAAATCGGTGGACGCCCCAGCTTGTCATAGTGAAAGGGGAGTGCGCCAATATGATCTTCATGACCGTGAGTGAATAATATTGCGCGAATCTTGTCCACTTTATCCTCAAGATAAGAGATATCCGGGATGATAAGATCGATGCCAAACTCTTTTGCATCAGGAAATCCCATACCACAGTCGACAATGAGAATATCAGTAAGCTCTTCACCGTTGTACAGTTCGTACAAATACATATTTTTCGTCACACCAACCACACCACCAAGGGGAACAAATCGAAGTCGTATATTATCCATAGTAAATTTTTATAAAAGAATAATTTGATTTATGACTCATGATTTACGAATCCTGAATCCTGAATCCTGAATCCTGAATCCTGAATCCTGAATCCTAAATCCTAAATCACATTATATGGTCATTATCCCATGATATACTGAAAGAATCAATTGTGAGTGGAAAAAACCGTACATGCCAACCAAAAAGCAAGTAGAAAATAAACTATACGACGTCATGGATCCAGAACTGAATATGTCGATCATGGATCTGGGACTCGTCTACAATGTCTCGATCAAAAAAAATACAGTAATCATCCAGATGACTCTGACGAGTCTTGGATGTCCATTGTTTGAAACAATTGAGTCTGACATCCAAGATGCGATGACAAAACTTGGCGTAACGGAAAAAAATCTAAAAATTGATCTGACTTTTGATCCTCCCTGGTCCATGGATCTGATGTCTGAGAAAGCCAAGGCCACCTTGGGAATATAGGAATTGATTCTGTCCAAATCATGCATAGTAAAAAAAAACAAAAGACAATCATCCATGATTCGATTGAGCAACTTTCAGAGTTTGGGCGAGATACTGCACGAAAAGCCGTAAGCGAAATCACGAGCGCCTTCAATCCGCTATCTTCACATTTCGAAAATCCGACGAAAAAAGAGCGTGAGTCGGGAAACGAAAACTTCACCGATCTTGACTTTGAAAAACTGCAAAAACAATATGACGGACAAGATGCATCTCGGCTTGATGTAGCACGAGCACAACTGAGTGAAACCGGAGGTGACGCACCCAATCCCAAACAACAAGCATATGACTACCACCACAGAGTAAAACGAGAAGAGGAAGAATACCTTGCCAAAAAAGAACAAGAAGAAGAGGAAGAAAAACGACAAGAAGCATATGAGGAAGAGGAAAAGAAGCGGCAAGAACAAGAAGCAGCGGAAAAGCCCCCTGAAATACCAAAAGGAAAGATACGAAAATCAATCCTTGGTGGAAAAGGGAATCGAAAATCTTCGACCGAACTCCCACCGGAATTCAAACCAGGAGCCGGGAGAGGGTGATATAATATTGTCATTCTGAGGCAAAGCCGAAGAATCCAGTACTTGCTGTCATTTCTGCGCCCGCCTGCCGGCGAGGCAGGAAGGCAGGAATCTCTATAGCTAATATGCGGTTCGGGATGTAGTTTCCGCCATAGGCGGATTCGCCCTTGGCGGACAGATAGCTCTATGAATAAATGGCATGTTTACTTCATGGAAAGTAAGCAAAACAAAAAAATATATGTAGGAAAGACCTCCAAACTCCCAGAACAGAGAGTAAAAGAGCATAATAACAGTGCAAATATTTGGTCAAAAAACAATGGGCCATTCGAACTCATTTATTTTGAAGAGTATCAATGTAGTAAAGATGCAGATCAACGAGAGAAATTTTATAAATCAGGTTTTGGAAGAGAAATAAAGAAGGTAATTGTTGAACACATTAAAACAATAAAACGGGATGTAGTTCAGATGGCTAGAACACACGGTTCGGAACCGTGAGGTCGTGGGTTCGAGTCCCGCCATCCCGACAAGTTAATTACGAATCTATATGAAAGAGCAAACACAATGCTATGCAACATGCAAAATTGAACATAATTGTTTGGGTGGATATCTTGGGAAAGAACATGCGTGCGATGATGAATTTGCTCGAATTGGTGATGAACTACGGGCAACTGGCCAATATGAAAAAGTAATTTTTGCTCCGTCATCTCAACACAATCGCACGCAGTTTATTTGCACAAATAGGTCTGGAGTAGTTATAATTCCAATCGCTGATGGATATATTGAATATCCAGATTAATATTTATTAAAACTATGAAAAGCCAACAAAAGAAAAAACTCGATCTTTCGATCACCCCACTCCGCCTCGCAGTGACGATCGAGAGTTCATTATCATCTGGCTCAATGAATTTTATATGTGGGATATTCCAGGACTTGAATACATTGTGCCGATTGCAATCATGGCGAGTGTGTTTTTAACACAATCTAACGGGGAGTAAGAGAATAAGGGTCGGACACTATACGCCCTTGCAACAACCTTCTTTTTCACCTGTACCAATTTCATAGATAAGTATCTCGTTGAGAAGAAGATAAAAGATTCCATTATTCTGTAACCCCCACGGATACAGAGAAGCCAATATAACAGTTTGCTCCTCTCTCCACAGTTACCAATTATCTTTCATCTCACTTTTCCCATATGAGATAATAATCTCATGCTTAAAACAAACCGTATACCAACCTACCCAATAAACGAAATAATACTACATCGCTGGTCGTCACGCGCTATGACCGGTGCATCTATAGATGATGACACGCTCATGTCCTTTTTTGAAGCAGCACGATGGGCACCATCTGCAATGAACAATCAAGTCGTCCGATTTGCGTACGCCAAGAAGGGCACGCCTCATTGGAAACCATACTTCGATCTCTTAGTGGAAGGGAACCGCGCTTGGTGCACTGATGCATCAGCGCTCGTCATCATTATCTCACGAAAAATCTCATACCATAAAGATCGACCACAACCATCGCACTCATTTGAAGCAGGAGCGGCCTTCGAAAATTTCGCACTGGAAGCAACCAGCCACGAATATGTCGCGCACCCCATGGGAGGCTTTGATAAAGAAAATGCACACAATTTGCTCAAACTTGATGACAACTGGAACGTCGAAATTATGATCGCAGTCGGGGAGTATGATGCAGAAAAATCCCAAGAAAATAATGAAGCATCATCTGATCGCAAACCACTTTCTGAGATTGTATTTGAAGGAACGCTTCCTGATGATTTTGAATGATTTTTTGCTATAGTAATCGTATGCTCTATCTTTCAATTGCAGGAATCATCTTTTTCTCCCTTGCACTCATAAAAGCAGCAGATATGTTGTCCGTTCATCTCAAGGCAATTGCCACAAAGACACAGATGGGCAGATTTTTTTTGACTTCCTTTATTGTCGGTCTTGCCACCAGTTTACCGGAGCTTTTCGTTGGAATAACATCGGCATTGAATGGCGTTCCCAATATCTCACTGGGAAATGCCATCGGCTCAAACATCGCCAATCTGACTATCGTAGCAGGTGGTGCCGCACTCCTTGCAGGCAAACTCAAAATACATAACCATTCATACATGACTGATCTTCTGCACGCATTTATTGCCGGCATGGCGCCACTCTATCTTCTCATGGACAACTCATTGTCGCGCGTAGATGCACTGATTTTGATCGCCCTCTATTTCTTTTACAACTATGCCATTCTCAAACGGCGAAATAAAGCAGCTCATGAGAATAAATCAAGTATTCTCACAACGATTTTGCGAAAAATCACCCATCCTAATACGAGAAAAAATTACATGTATATATTCCTCTCGATTGCCGTAATTCTCTTTTCTGCAGATATGATTGTACGCATTGGGATGAATGTCGCAGAAGGACTGCATATTTCAACACTCTTGGTTGGCCTGTTTTTTGTGGCAATTGGCACCAGTCTCCCCGAATTTGTCGTTGAGTTTCAGGCGATCAGAAAACAAGATGCGCCGCTCTACATGGGGAATCTCCTCGGATCAATTGTCGCCAATGGCACGTTCATTGTCGGTGTCACTGCACTTATTCATCCTATCGAAATTCAGGCATTTAATGATTATTTTGTTGCAACGCTGGCATTTCTCCTCATATTTTTTCTGTTCTACTTCTTTATCCGTATCAAAGAGTTGATCAATCGATTTGAGGGATTTGTTCTGATTTGTATGTACGCCGTGTTTATTCTGATAGAATTTTTGAGATGAAATATTTATCTTTGATCAAGGCCTTTTTGCAGTGGAAGATGGACAGGAACCAGTGTTATTGATATAAATAAGTATGAACAATCGTTTTGGCTTTACGCTTATTGAGCTTATTGTGGTGATTACGATCATCGGCATACTCAGTACGATTGGCTTCTCTTCCTATGTAAAGATTCAAAAAACCAGCAGAGCTTCAAGAATGGCTGCAGACTTCCAACAAATTGAGCTTGCATGGAAAGTATGGAAAAATGCTAATGACAAAACCTACCCTCTGGACGCCCCAACAAATCGACCTCCCTGTGGCAACGTTGATGCGCTTAATGTCTCTGCAACTGGTGCAAATCTTTATCTTGACCAGAAATATAAAGATCCTTGGGGAGAGGAATATATGTACGACAATGATGGTGATACGTATTCTGGTGGAAATATACTTGCGGGAGTTAATCTAATTGCATGGTGGTGCCCGGGAAATGGTCAAAAATATATTGAAGTAGCGGCAATAATGGACAAATCGATCGACAACGGGGATGGTCCATCGACTGGCAAACTGAGATGGTCAACAAATCCGAACTTTGCTGGTGGCATTGTATTTATGATTGCTCGCGCTTTAGATCAATAGGCTGAATATTTGACTTCTTCTGCGACATCTCTCATATATTTTTCCAGATTGAATATGATCCTTGATTTGATTGCACATGTCTTATCACACCTCTATCACGTTCCGGTCTCAATCTGTATAATAGAAGCATGAAACTCTACAATACGCTCACCAGAAAGAAAGATGAGCTCCCTGATCCCATTCTTCAGAAAACAATAACCCTGTATACCTGTGGACCGACGGTATATGATGAAACACACATTGGACACATGCGAAAGTATACAATGGATGACATTCTCAAACGCTCACTACGTTTTGCGGGGTATGAGGTAAAACATGCCATGAATATCACCGATGTCGGCCACCTCACGGGAGATGATGACAGTGGCGAAGACAAACTTGAAAAAGGAGCAAAAAAACAAGGAAAGACTGTCTGGGATGTCGCACGCAAATATGAACAGAAATTTTGGCAAACACTGAAAGCCCTCAAAATCGATCAGGATGATATCACCGTCATGCACGCTACAGAATGTATTGATGATATGATCGCTTTGAATAAAAAACTAGAAGAAAAAGGGTTTACTTATCAGACCGATGAAGCCCTATATTTTGATACAACCATGTTTAAGGGATATGGAAAGCTCTCTAGACAGAAAATGGCGGACAAAAAACAAGCCGTTCGATCTGAGGTAAATATCGATCCCGGGAAAAAACATCCCGCAGACTTTGCATTGTGGTTTAAGAGAGTCGGGCGCTTTGCCGATCACACCATGCACTGGGAAAGCCCGTGGGGAGATGGATTCCCCGGTTGGCATATCGAATGCTCTGCAATGGCGATGAAGGGACTGCATTCTGAAACAATCGATATTCACACGGGCGGCATTGATCACATCCCTGTCCATCATGAAAATGAGATCGCACAGTCTGAAGCAGCAACAGGAAAACCGTTTGCAAAATGGTGGATTCATCATGCATTTTTGCAAGTTGATGGGGAAAAGATGAGCAAATCAAAACAGAATTTTTATACGCTCAAAGATCTACAAGAACGGAACATTGACCCACTTACGGTAAGATATTTATTTCTGCAGACTCATTACCGCAAGCCTATGAACTTTACCTGGGAAGCAGTACATGCTGCCGCAAGAGCATATGGTCAGCTCCAGTCGATGTATCAAGATCTGAAAAAACAAGCAGGAGAAACAAAAATTGCACACATTCAACAACTTTCTGGCAAAGGCAAGTTTATGGATGACACGTTTCAGAAGGATATTTCAGATGATCTGAATACCGCAAAACTTCTGGGCGATGTCTGGTACATGCTCAAAGAATCGGAGGTTATCCCCGAAGATCAACTCTTTCTCCTTGATCGTGTAAATATGATTTTTGGACTCGATCTGAATACCAAACAGCACGATACGATCCCAGAAGTGGTAGAATCACTCGCACAAGCGCGACTTCAAGCACGAAATGATAAGGATTATCAAAAATCGGATGAGCTCAGACAAAAGATTGAATCAGCAGGATACTCCATCAAAGACACGAGCGATGGATATATGCTAAATAAAATACGATCTTGAATCTTGATTCATACATCCTGCATCCAGAATCAGTAGAATTATGGCAATCTATACACCACGAGGTGTGAAGAAATATTACCACCGCACCAAACGATTTCTCGCAAAAAACTGGCTATCACTCTGGTCACCCAAACAGATCGCAATAACAGGGAGTCAGGGAAAAACAAATGTGACTCATATGCTGGAGCAGGTTCTTTCTCAGTTTGGCTCAACTGTTCGTACCGACCTCACACTCGATACCACGTACAATGTGCCTATCACCGCGCTCAAAGTACTGCCATGGACAAAGTATCTGTTATGGGAGTTAGGGATCGATCACCCCGGTGAGATGGCTCATCATCTTGAGATCGCGCATCCTCAAATCGCCTGTATAACTGGAATCTCACCGGTTCATACTGACAAAGAACATATGGGTTCTCTTGAGAGATTGATACAAGAAAAAAGAAAATTGATTGAAATACTCCCTGAAACGGGCACTGCAGTGCTAAATCATGACGATGCCTACGTCCAGCAGATGGCAAGCCATACTAAAGCACCGGTAAAATGGTATGGATCGACTCAAGATTGTGATATATTTGTCGATCCAAATTCAATCATTGTCTCACTAAAAGGAACCTCTGCAGATTTTTCAATAAAGGGAAAAACGCACCGCATGGCAACAGGACTGATCGGTATTCAACATGTGGAGACCATTATGGCATCATATTTATTGGCACAATCGGCCATTCAATCAGATATTCTCGATGTCTTTTGCACATCAGTTGCAAAAATTATGCCACTCCGTGGTCGGATGAATGTAGAAGAGGGACCTATGGATTCACAATTGCTCAATGATTCATTGCGTGCCAATCCTCAAAGCACTGATGCCGGACTAAAAACCCTTGATATGATTGCGTATTCAAACGGAAAGAAGATTGCAGTTATCGGCGAAATGGGGGAGCTGGCAAATCCTGAAATGGAACACAAAAAAACGGGCAAGCTCATTGCAAAACTCAACATTGATTTTGTGATTGGCATTGGCCCACTCAGAAAATATACCATTGATGAGGCGATTCTCCATGGATTTCCAAAAGAAAAAACAGCATATGCAAGCGATGTATTTCAGGCTGCAGAACTGCTCAAATCAGTGCTGCAACCAGGAGATCTCTGGTATCTCAAAGGTTCGCTGCTCAGAAACTACAAACGGATCGTACAACTTTTGAATAATGAAGAGGTTTGCTGTGATCAGCTCATGTGTCCATATGATCATTGTGAGTATAACCAATGAGTAATTACATATATAGATACTTGACAAAACGACGGCAATTACATATCATGATTTGTATGCTTTCAAAACATGATCTCAATCAAATTCGACTTCTTCTTGATGAGCGTCTCGAAATAAAACTGGAGGAAAAACTTGAAATAAAGCTGGAAGAGAAGCTCGAAGAAAAACTTGAAATAAAGCTGGAAAAGAAACTTGATGAAAAGCTTGAACAAAAAATTATAGAACAGCTGGAGCCACTCGAAAAAAGGTTAACAATAAAATTGAAATACATTGACGACAGATTTACCCAACTGGATTCTCGTGTTGACAGGCTGGAAATGAATCTTAGTGCACAAATTCAGGCACTCTCGGATCAGGCTATTGAGTACGTGGACATCCTTCATGCCGATCATGAAAAGAGAATCAAGGCTATTGAAGACGGGGCTCGTTTTATTATTTCTGGAGAATAACTCTCCCGTCAACTGCAGTTAAGACGTCCCCCGAAACAATGAGAGGATTGATATCAATCTCAGCAATCGCATCATACCGATCAAACAAGGCGCCAACGCGCATCGCACTGTCATACAGCTTCCGTGCATTCATAGGAGGTGTCCCTCTGAATGTTTTGGTGAGTGCGTTTAATTTACTTTTGCTCAATGAGCGTACAAATTGTGCAAAGGTAAATGGATAAACGAATTGTATCGTCTCGTGCAGCAACTCAGCGTACACACCGCCAATACCAACCAAAACAACGGTTCCAAAGGTTGTGTCATTTTTTGCCCCAATAATGAGCTCATGTCCCGAGTACTCCTTTTGAATATAACAGCCCGATCCAGCTCCCCCCACTTGTTTCAGTGTCTGAAATGCATTAACAAGCTCTTCCATCACCGTGATGCCGGTAATAACTCCTTTTATTTCAGTTTTGTGCGTTATTTTGTCTGACGCGATCTTTGCAACCAAGGGAAACCCAACTTCTCCCACAATGGTCTGCAAATCCTCATATGATGTCGCATGATATATCTTTCCGGTTGGAATACCACTCCACTGCAAAAGTTTGGTCGAGTCATACTGATTCAGAAATAAATTCGTCTCATTTTCAGAAAAAACAGTCTCAATATCATACTTATGTGCCAAAAGTTCAAGCGAAAACACAGACAATGCATTCCCTGGATCGGTTAATGCATTGATTTCCTGCGCATCAAGTACTTTCGAAAGTGCTTGAGGTAATGCGGCAAAATATCGAAAACTTGCGATTCCTTCTTTTTCGAAATACTGATGTGCACCGGTCACCGATTTTTTCCCCATAAAAATAGGGTAGAGTGGTTTGTATTGAAATGATCGATACACTTTCTGCAGAACATGCGCAGTCTCAATAATCTCGGTGTTTGCCTGCGGAGTGAGCAATACAATGACCCCGCCAATATCTTTTTCCTTCATGGTGAGTTCGATGGCTTTTTTATAGTCAAAGGCGCTTGCATCACCCAACAAATCAATTGGATTGTGAATGGAAATTTTCTTTGTATCCTCAAATGCTTGTTTGAGCTTGTCAGCAGTCGATTCTGAGACAGTTACCAGATGAAGATCTTGTTTTACAATCTCATCGGCAAGCAAAACTCCCATGCCACCGGCATTGGAAAGAACAAGCATATTCCGATTTGTTGGGATCGCACCTAAACTATGCAGTGTCAGAAGCATTTGAAACTCTGCAAATGAATCAGCTCGAATCGCACCCGTAGTGCGAATAATTGCTGAAAAAACCTCATCATCGCCCACCATACTGCCGGTATGAGACATTGCAGCCTTTGAACCCTCTGTCGTTCGTCCTGACTTGAGAATAATCACCGGCTTGACTTTGGTTACCGCAGATAACACCTCAGAAAATGTATCTCCATCAATGACATCTTCAAGATACATCCCGATAACCTCGGTTGATTTGTCGGTCAACAGATACTTGAGACAGTCTGATTCGTTTATCACCGATTTATTGCCAAGACTGACAAAATGAGAGAGTCCGAGATGCATTTTTGCCGCATAATAATCAAGCATCGCACTTCCAAGCGCGCCTGATTGAGACACCAGACTGACATTTCCTTTGTGTGGAATGGTATTAAAAAAAGTTGCATTTAATCCCGTTCCGGTATTGATACAGCCAATACAGTTGGGGCCGAGCAGAGATATATTATATTTGTTTGTTTTTTCCAGGAGCTGTTTTTCAAGTACCTCACCATCTGGAGTTTTCGTCTCGCCAAATCCTGCGGCAAACATAACGACACTGGTACAACCAACGGCATGCACTGAATCAAGATATGAAACAGCAATTTTTGCAGGAACCGCCAAAACAACCAAGTCGATCGATGTGCCAATAGATTTTAGATCTTTGTATGTCTGTTTTCCCAGAATCAGAGCACCCGATGGATTGACAAAAAAGAGCTTTTTACCATATCCCTGCGCCAACATATTTTTTGCCACTAAATGACCCACTTTTTTGGGATTTTCGGACACCCCCACAATCGCAATTGAGCGGGGATTGAAGAAACGATTGAGTGACATATTGTTAAGTATATATGAACCAAAACTGAATGGACAATGCTACTTTCGCTGATAAATCCGCACTACCGGGTGGTCAAAAACAGTCCATGTCTCTTCTGCTGCCTCATCTGGAAACTCAAAAAGCACCGTCCCAAAAAGTTCAATTCGCGGATATGAATGAAATTCAGCTACCTGTTTGAATCCAAGCGCTCCTGAGAATAAGTCTTGATAATATGCATTCAAAATAGGATACATTTGTTGTAATTGTTCACATCGATTCTCCTCATATGGTGAGAATTGATAGTTGAAATGAGAAATTTGAGGTTTGAACTTTGAAATTGGTTTCTGACAGGTATGATTCCAAAAGATACGACGGGAGGGAACAAAAATATATTCAGCCTGCTGAATGTGATCATTAAGCTCATCCTCAAGCGCCTCATTATTGTCAACTTCATAAAAATCAAAAGATACTGGCCTGAGATTTTTTTGATTCACCACCCGCTCGTCAACCAATGTATTTGGCAGGGGAATGTCGACAACATTTGCCGTTTCAGAAAGAATGTATGCCTCTGTGGGAATATTGTTATAGATCCACTGTGACGCAACAAAGCGCACATCAGGATGCTGATAAATAGCCACATACGCCCATCCATAGATCATAATCACTATTACCAATAATGATAGCGCGCATGAATATATGGCGTGAAAGAGCGTTTTTTTGATCCGATCATTCATTTCAAAAAACTGAAGAAGCATCAAGCAACCAATGAGAATGAGGATCGGAAATACCGGAGCGATGAAGCGAGACCACTTTGCATACATATATGCGTTGGGAAAAAATAACGCAATCGCAGATAGTCGAAGAAGGATGTGTGTTTTATTCCACGGAAGAAATACAAAACCAACGAACGAAAGAATGAACATTGGGATACCAAGGGTGTACGGAAATATATGTATGAATTGAAAAGCAATCGGAACAGTATATTCAAACTGTCTCGTATAAAACGCTTTATAGGTTCCAATGCCCACCGATGATTCATAGTTGATTGAATGGACGAAGGCATCCCAATCAAGAAGGTTGTACGGTGACGTCACCACAAAAATAATTACTCCCAGAAAGGCAATTTTTATCAGTGAAAAAAATGCAGTATATACCGAGATGCGAGACGTATTTCCAAACAAAGCAAAAACGATTGTAAATATTGGCACTACTGCAAAAAATACCGATGATACTTTTGTGCTAACAGCAAGACCAAAAATCAGTCCTGACCAAAAAACGTATCGTGACAATGACATATTTGATTGCAAAAAACGGATGGCAAGATACATCAAAAGGGAAAGAAACAACATGAGCAGCGACTCAGTGGTTCCAAAATGAGCAGACTGAATAAATACGGGAGAAAAAATAAATACTGACGCAGCAATCAATGCAGTATGGACCGATTTTCGCGAAAGAATAACTGCCAATTTTGTCAAAACAAATACCGTCAGAATCGATGAGACAGCAGAAAGAATTCGCAGGGATCGTACCACATCAATAAAATCAATGAAGTATTTCTGATTCCATACACTCATCACTGTCGATAAGAAGTAGCCAATAAATAGAGGAATCTGCCCATATGCATAAAAATGAGGGTTCAGACAATCTATACTCCACCCTTCATGACACGTCATTCCTAAAATGGCCGTAACCATGTTCCGTTCATCAGGATGCATGGGATAGGGGAGTCCCCAATCAAGACCGACAAACCGGGAATAGAACAGTATGACAATCAATAATCCCCAAACTCCGAACTGAATGAGTCGTTTTTTTGCTATCATTGTATTTTCTTACTGCAATGGTATAATAAAGCTTGATTTTCGTGGATCGCCCTTACTATTATATGATCAACGATCATCAATTGTTAATCAATTTACCGCGTTTTCGTCGATAGATACAGTATACGCGAACACATGATATATGAGCACATTTGAGTTTACATTTTTAGTTACCGATAAAAAATCGGTAACAAAGCTTGAGGAAGTACTAAAATCCTTTAACGGTAAAAAGGTTAATGAAGAATCCTTGGGAAAAAGAACCCTCGCATATCCCATCGAAAAACACGAATCTGCTGAATATCATGTTTGGCAAATTGAATTCCCAAAAGAGTCAGTAAAAGATTTTAAGCAAAAGCTTAATTTTGATAAAGTGGTTTTACGATATCTTATGCTTTTGAGAGATGAGAAGAAGAAGAAGAAACAAAAATAACTAGTATATTAGAAATATATATTGTGAATCTATGTCAAGCAGATCAGTCAATAAAGTAACACTTCTGGGAAACCTCACCCGGGATCCTGAGTTGAAATATACTCCAACGGGGACCGCAGTGTGTACTTTTGGCATCGCAACAAACAGGTCATGGACAACTCAAGAAGGAAAAATTCGTGAAGAAGCACAGTATCATCGCATTGTTGCGTGGCAAAAACTCGCTGAACTGTGTAAAAAACTCCTTTCAAAAGGACGGAAAGTGTATCTCGAAGGAAGGATCACCTATCGAGAATATGTCGATAAAAATGGACAACAACGCAACATTACCGAGATTGTGCTTGATGACTTTATTGTATTTTATGATGGGAAACATAACGGAGAAAGATCTGCATCGTCTGAAGCGTCATCACCGGCTCATCAAGATGAAGATCATAATGATAAGAATGATACAGCAGACAGTGATTCAAAAAATGAAAAAGAACAAAATGATGAAGACGTCAATCCCGATGATATTCCATTCTAAATTTATTAATACTTATGAAATGTTTTTTTTGTAAATACGGTATTTCTCCAGACTACAAAGATATTGAAAATATCGAAAAATTCGTGACTGCACGAAAGAAGATTGTGAGCCGCGACAAAAGCAATGTCTGTGCAAAACATCAACGCGCTCTTTCAAAGCAGATTAAATATGCTCGATATCTTGCAATGCTTCCTTTTACTTCATATCAGGGATTGTAATTTCCCTCCAAATGAACCCAACATAGCAATACACGCTCACGCGTTCCCTCTCAGGTAATAAAAACATTCTCGCGCATTTTGGAATATATTGGTACAATGAATGTCTACTATTGTAATTGGCTGGTAGCAAATCATGAAAATTAAAGTAAAAATTCCAGAAAAAGCAAAAATTGTGGTAAAATCTGGTCAAAAAGTTGACTTTACCACACCCCTTGCAGAAACATCTGAAAAAAAGATAATCTCCATTCCAATCGCAGAAATGATGGGTTTTGATGCGAAAGAAATTTTTCAACATTTAAAATATGTCATTGGTGACCATATTCAAAAGGGCGACATCCTGGCAGAAAATAAGTCATTTTTTACCACGCGACACTATCTGAGCGAAGTCAGTGGTATTCTTCGTGAAATCAAGCATGATTCCGGCATTATTAGTATTGAGCAGGAATCAGATACAAACAATCTGATCAACTGCTATTTTACTGGTAAAGTAGATGAACTCTGTGATGGGTATTTAGAACTACTTGTGGAAGAGGTTCATACAGCAAAACTTCAGAAAGATACGCCATACTTTGGTGCATCATTGTTTTATCTTGATCCATCAGGAAAATATAGCGATGAGGATCTCGAAGGATCATGCGTATTTGCTTCTCAATTCAACCCCCTTGACTCAGTGAAAATGGAGGCGCTTGGAGCACAAGGGCTCATAACAAACGCATCAATTCCTGGGGAAACAAATATTTGCCACATTGTCCTCGATGATGAAAAAGACTTTGAACACATTAAAAAGAAAAGATACCCCTACATGCTCATAGGACACGAGCCTCTGACTATCTTTTTTTATAAATAATTACTATTATTGATTTTCAAAAAATAACAGCCATCATATACATATGAAAGTACCTGCAAAAAAACTAACCGACATACTCTTATATCTTTCGATTGCAGTTTTTTTATTTGGATCAGGATATAAAGTTGCCGAATGGAAAATCAAAAATACTTCTCGAGACCAACTTACCTACACCGTATTTAATGCTCAAAACAACTTACCAAAAAACACAAAGGCAAAAAACATTGATTTCAGCTTATTCTGGGATACCTGGGAAGAAGTTGAAAAAAAATATGTCGATCAAGGGAAAATTGATCCTCAAAATATGTTTTATGGATCAATTAAAGGAATGGTCGCCTCGGTTGACGATCCTTATACGTTTTTTCTCACTCCGAAGGAAAATGAACAGTCAAAAGCTGATCTTGGTGGAAAGTTTGAAGGAATCGGCGCTCAACTCGGACTCAAAGAAAACCATATTGTTATTATTGCTCCGCTCAAAGACTCACCGGCGGAAAAAGCAGGAATTCTTGCGGGGGATTTTATACTCAAAGTTGATGGGGAGTCGACAGAGAAGTGGACACTAACTCAAACGGTTTCAAAGATTCGAGGACCTCATGACACTAAGGTCGTTTTGACGGTCGCACGTGCAAGTGGAGAAAAAGACATTCCCATTACTCGTCAAGAAATCAAAGTGCCTTCTGTCGAGGTAACGTATGAAAAAATACAGGGAAAGACCGTCGCCCTTTTGAAACTCAGTCAGTTTGGAGAGACAACCAACAATGAATGGGAAAAGGCGGCAGTTGAGATTTCAAATAAATGGAAGGACCGAGAGATTGCAGGACTCGTACTTGACGTACGAGGAAATCCTGGTGGCTATCTCGAAAGCTCGGTATTTATCGCATCAGAATTTTTACCGAAAGGAGAGACGGTGGTTAAACAAGAGACAACCAGTTCAGATGACCGTGTATACAATGTTAAACGCAATGGAATGCTCCTTGATATTCCTTTGGTTGTATTGATTAACCAAGGTTCTGCATCCGCTTCAGAAATACTCGCAGGCGCATTGAGAGACCATAAACGTGCGACCCTTGTCGGACTCAAGAGCTTTGGGAAGGGATCAGTCCAGGAGGCAATTGATCTGCGAGATGGCGCTGGACTTCATGTGACGATCGCAAAATGGCTCCTTCCAAATGGTGAGTGGATTAATGGCAAAGGAATTGAGCCAGAATATCCTGTTGAGCTAAAAATTGATGAAGGAAATACACTGACAAACGACAAAGATACCCAACTTCAAAAAGCACTTGAACTCGTCATACAGAAGAATTAGAATATATTCCATGCGACAGCGTATAAAAAAATTCTTACATTTCAAGGTGCTGCTTGTGTTGATTTCCATACTGATTCTTCTCGTCTCTGTTGTAAAGGATACTCATTTAGCACAATCATCCCCACTTGCTCATATTTTTAATTATGGGGTCCAGAAAACAGAGTCTGAAGAGAAAGTGCCCAAAACAAAAGTTGTTTCAGAAGAGTCGGTAGTTATTACGGTTGTTGAAAATTCGCTCCCATCGGTGGTGACAATCGGTATTTCTAAAAAAACGCGTGGTGCAGGTTCCATTGAAATAAATCCATTTGACCCATTTGGCTCCTTTCGGCGAATTGAAGGAAAGGATAAAATCACTGAACAAAATATTGGCAGTGGTTTTATCATATCAAAAGATGGCATCATCATTACCAACAAACATGTTGTCCTTGACACAGGAGCAAAATATACGGTGCTTACCAATGAGGGAGACAAATATGATGTCACAAAAATTTATCGAGATCCTTTAAATGACCTTGCCATTCTTAAAATTGAAGCAACTGATCTACAACCACTCCCTTTGGGTGATTCATCCAAAATAAAGTTGGGACAACTCGCAATAGCAATCGGTACGCCACTGGGGGAATTTCAAAATACCGTTACCACTGGTATTGTGTCTGGACTAGGCCGTGGGATAACAGCCGGATCACCATTTGAAGGATTTGTTGAAGAACTGGATAATGTCATTCAGACTGATGCAGCAATAAGTCCTGGTAATTCTGGTGGACCACTTTTGAATTCATCCGGACAAGTTATTGGGGTAAACACCGCAATCGCAGGATCAGGGCAAAATATTGGATTTGCAATTCCTGCAAGTGTTGTAAGTGAGCTCATTCAGACGTTTGAATCTCAAGGAGGAACATTTGAACGACCATATATCGGCGTCAGATATAAAATGATTAGTCAAAAAACAGCTATCTTAAATGACATTGTCGAAGGAGCGTATGTTGAGTCCGTAATAGATGGCTCGCCTGCAGCTGCTGCGGGGATTCAGGAAGGAGACATCATTACCAAAGTTGACGGAACCAAGCTTGATGGGGAGAATGAACAAAGCCTTGCTAAAATCATACTAAATAAAAAAGTAGGAGACACCATGAATATGGTGGTTTGGCGCGATGGAAAGGAGCTGAAAATAACGTTAACACTCGAAGCATTTACCGAGTAGTATGATATACTATAAGATAGTTAAGAAACGCATAAGTTATATGACAACAGCAACTCAAATAAATACCACACTCCATACCAGCCTTCCAAACGGGGGGTGATATTGGTATGGCTCAAAATCACACACCTCGCACACTGGCGGGGTTTTTCTTTGCCTTGCGCGACATGTGGAAAAGGATACGCAAACAAAATATTTTACTATTTATATAATAAACCTATGTCAAACCAAAATACGTTGCAAACATTAAAAGGATTTCGTGACTTTTTACCGACTGAAAAACGAAAACGAGATTATGTAGCTCAAAAAATGACAGATATTTTTAAACGTTCAGGATTTGAACCGCTTGAAACACCAACAATTGAGTACGCCACGCTCTTGCTCGGGAAATACGGGGATGAGGCAGACAAGATGGTATATGCGTTTGAAGATCGTGGCAAGCGCAAGGTCGGCCTTCGATATGACCAAACGGTACCGACCGCTCGTTTTTTATCACAGTACAACGGTGTGCTTCCAAAATATTTTCGGAGATATCAAATTCAAAATGTTTTTCGAGCAGAAAATACACAGAAAGGGAGGTATCGAGAGTTTACCCAATGTGATTGCGACATATATGGGACAAATTCGATTATTGCTGATGCTGAGATCTTGGCTGTATTTTATGCGACTTTCAAAGCGTTAGGACTCACCATTACCATCCGAGTAAATGATCGCCAAACGCTGCTTAATACCCTCAAACCATTTGAAACACCTACTGTTTCCGTTTTTTCAATTATTCAGTCCATTGATAAGCTTGATAAGTTGCCAAAAGAAAATGTCATGCGGGAACTTGAAAAGAAGGGTATTGCACAAGATAAAACAAAAACGATCATTGATGCAATTCGTTCTTCAAAACCAACAGAAAATCTCAATCAAATCATTGAGTATGCAAAATATCTGGGCGTCCCCAAAGAGCAAATCGAATTCACCCCTTCTTTGGCAAGAGGATTGGACTATTACACCGGGCTGATATTTGAAGGTGTTATGCCCGAATACTCTGGTGGCTCAATAGGTGGTGGTGGGCGGTATGACAACCTAATCAACCAACTTGGTGGACCAGAGATATCTGCAGTTGGATTTGCCATCGGATTTGACCGAACGGTTGAGACGCTTGATGAATGCAAACTGCTCCCCTCATTTGATTCGACTGCACGAGTACTCGTTACGATCTTTAACGATGAATGTGCCCAAGCTTCAGCTGAGATCGTACGCGAACTCCGAAAGCAGGAAATTCCATCAGAGCTCTACCCATCAACATCCGATAAATTGAGTAAACAAATGAAGTATGCAAATGATAAAAAAATCCCATTTGTTATAATTGTGGGTCCTGATGAGATAAAAAAGAATGTGGTTACATTAAAAAATATGCAAAGTGGAGAAGAGAAAACCGGGAAAATATTAGATCTTATTTTGTAATATTCGCACAATAGATGTCCGAGCTCGGAGGGATCCTAGGCAGCGCGCAATCCGCCGACTGGCGAAAACAGCACTGACGGGAGGAAAAGTGTGAGGACCTAAATCATTGCACATATTTTATTTTCATGAACATAAACGCAAACATAGTAGTCATTGAAGCCGCACAAGGCGCTGGCGGGGACGAATCTAAAATATGGGGAAGGGAACTGTTGGCATCGTACGCAAAATTTGCAGAGAAAAAAGGATTGAGGGTTCAGCAACTTGAAGAAAATGTTATTCGTTTCAAGGGTCCAAATGCCTTTGATTACTTCAAAAATGAAATTGGCGTCCATCGCGTACAACGAATTCCATCAACCGAAAAACGAGGACGAATTCATACTTCAACAGCAGTCATTCTGGTCACCCCACAAATCTCAGCCCAAGACATCCAGATTAATACTGCTGATTTAGATTGGCAGTTTTTTCGCGCAAGTGGTGCAGGGGGACAAAATGTCAACAAGGTGTCATCTGCCGTCCGACTCACCCATAAACCAACCGGCATTGTAGTCACCTCAAGTCGTGAACGCACTCAGCAAGCCAACCGACAAATAGCCAAAGAACTACTTGCAGGAAAGCTGTATCAACTTGAAGAAGAAAAACGAAAGGGAATGAGATTTTCTTATGTAAAAGGCGTGGGAACCGGAGATCGTGCGGAAAAAATTCGCACCTATAATTTTCCTCAGAGCAGACTCACCGATCATCGAATCAAGAAAAGCTTTCATAATTTGGAACAGATCATTGGTAGTGGCAAATGGGATAAAGTGTTTGATACCATACGGACAAAACTCAAAGATAAATCAAAGTGACAACATGACTGTTAATTGTTATAATACTTTTCTTATGCAAGCAAAAATACATCCCCAATTTTATGAAGACGCAATGGTCACGTGTTCTTGTGGAAATACATTTACAACTGGTTCTACCAAGAAAAACATCATTGTTGAGGTGTGCTCTAAATGTCATCCATTTTATACGGGTGAACAAAAATTTCTTGATACAAAGGGAACCGTTGATAAATTTTTGCAGAAGGAAAAGAAAGCAAAAGAATATAAAAAGACCGCTGCATCGAAGAGAGATAAAAAAAGAACTGCACAAGATAAGAAGACAAAATCACTCCGAGAACTGCTTGGAGAAGTCTAATTGCAATATAACATATCATATAGTAAACTATTTTCTCTGGTAACAACCAGAGCATTCACCAAGACCTGCGGTTGTTTCGCAAATAATTGAAACGCAAAATTAGTTTCCTCAGGGAGATTCGATTTAAATCGAACAAAGTGAAACACCTATGCCAAACATACAAAAAAGAGACATTGTCGCTTCAGTACAAAACTCCATAAAGAATGATGCCAACTTTGCGCTCGTGGAATTTGATAAAATCAACCACCAAGAGTTTGAGGAAATGCGTCGTGAACTCAAAAAGATTGGGGCCAAATTGAAGGTCGTCAAAAATACCCTCTTTGAAAAAGCAGTCAATCAGCTCTCTCAAACCAATGCTTTGTACAAAAAAATGAGAGATGAGCATTTTCCACTTCAAAATAAATCAGCACTGCTGACGTTTTCAGAAGACTGGGCAGATGGTTTGAAAAAATATCATGAATTTTCAAAAAAAAATGAATATTTACTCTTCAAGCTTGGACTCATTGAAAAAATTCCATATGGTAAAGAAGGATTAACAAAACTTGCCCAACTTCCGAGCAAGCAGGAACTCCTTGCAAAACTTATTGGCGCAATGAAAAATCCAATGGCACGAACAACTCGATCTTTGAAATCACCAATGCAGAAATTGGTGTTTGTTTTAAATCAAAAAGGTCGTGAGCAAGCAAATTAAATTACTCATTATATTTTAAAAGGGGGTGTCACACAAATATGGCAGACGAAGAAAAAAAATCAGAAATAAAACTTGATGCAAAACTTCAAAAAATTGCAGATCAGATTGAAAAACTTACTGTGTTAGAAGTAGCTGATCTTGCAAAATATCTTGAAGAAAAATTTGGAGTATCTGCAATGCCAATGATGGCAGCAGCGAGCGTGGCAGGAACAGCGCAAGCTACCGATGCAGAACCAGCAGAAGAAAAAACAGCATTTAACGTTGTTATTACGGGAGCTGGGGACAAAAAACTTGCAGTCATTAAGGCAGTACGAGAACTTCGACAAGATCTTGGACTGATGGATGCAAAGAAATTGGTAGAAACACCACCACAAGAACTCATGACCGGCGTTAAGAAAGAGGAAGCAGACGAAGCAAAAACAAAGCTTGAAGCAGCCGGCGCAACGGTAGAATTGAAGTGACATACTACCTTCAATAATCTTAGAACCTTGTGTTTACACAAGGTTCTTTTTTTATGTTATAATCTTTTTTTAACCTCAGTTCGTGCAGTAACAACCTATGACTACAAATAGACAAAAGAATGATTATGGTGCTGATTCAATTACCGTATTAGAAGGACTTGACCCCGTACGGAAGCGCCCGGGAATGTACATTGGCACGACCAGCCAAGCAGGAGTAAATCACTCACTAAATGAGATTGTAGACAACGGTATTGACGAAGCACTAGCAGGACATGCTACCTCAATTCGAGTAATTATCGGAGAAAATGGCTATATGACCGTTTTTGATAATGGGCGCGGTATTCCGATTGAGGTTGTTGATAAATACAAAAAATCAGCACTTGAACTTGTTATGACCATGCTTCATGCCGGTGGAAAATTCGGTCAAGGTGCGTACAAAGTATCGGGAGGCTTGCATGGTGTTGGCGCATCGGTCGTGAATGCACTCTCAGAGCATCTGATAGCTGAGGTAAAGCGCGGTGGAAAGATCTATCGTCAAGAATATGTCCGTGGCATACCCAAATATGACGTTAAGCTTGTCACATCTTCGATATTGAATAACCCCTTTGACTCGGGAACGGCAATCTCCTTCAGGCCTGATCCACAAATATTTAAAGAAACGACAGAAATCAATTATGTGAAATTTAAAAAACAGATTAAAGAAAAAGCCTATCTCATTCCCCATGTAATGTTTCACATCGAGAATAAAAAGGAGATTGATAAAACAGCCTATTATTTTGAGGGGGGGATTCTGTCTTTGATCCGTGATATGAACAAAGGAAAGAAAACAATTCATGATCCCATTTATATCAAGGATTCGGATGACGGTATTGAAATTGAGGTTGCCATTCAGTTTAATGATTCTTTAATAGAGAATGTTCATACCTTTGTGAACGTCATCAACACTGCAGAAGGCGGAACACACTTGACTGGATTTCGATCAGCACTCACCAAATCAATAAACACTTATGCAGGAAAGGTTCTTCCAGAAAAAGATTTTAAAGAAAATTTTTCCGGAAACGATATTAAAGAAGGGCTTTCAGCGGTCGTCTATGTAAAAATGTCCTCAAACGATCTTCAGTTTAAGGACAAACAAAAACAAAACTGGGAAACTCAGAAGTTCAGTCAGTCGTTCAAACAAAAGTAAACTCGTATCTTGATGTCTATTTTGAAGAACATCCACGAGAGGGAAAAGAAATCATTGGAAAAATTCTTCTTGCGCAACGCGCGAGATTTGCTGCAAAGGCGGCAAAAGATGCAGTCCTCAGAAAAGGCGCTCTTGAAGGATCGGCGCTTCCGGGAAAACTTGCCGACTGTCAAGAAAAAGACCCGTCAAAATCAGAAATATTTATAGTTGAGGGAGATTCAGCCGGAGGAAGTGCCAAATCTGGTCGAAATCGCAAGAATCAAGCAATTTTGCCACTTTTTGGAAAGATCTTAAATACAGAACGATATCGACTTGATCGGGTCATCTCATCAGACAAATTTAAAGATCTGATCGTGGCACTTGGATCAGGGATTGGAGAACAGTTTGAACTTAGCAAAGCGCGATATCATAAAATCATCATCATGACCGATGCAGATATTGATGGTTCACATATCAAAACACTATATCTGACATTCTTTTTCAGACATCTCACGCCGCTTGTTGAAAATGGGTACGTGTACGTGGCTGTACCGCCACTTTTTAAGGCATCAAAAGGGAAAAAGAAGCTATACTTATATACCGATGAGGATCTGGAGAAATTCACCGCTGAACACAAAGGTGAAAAATGGAATATACAACGATTTAAAGGTTTGGGAGAAATGAACTCTGAAGAGCTGTGGGAGACAACCATGAATCCGGATACACGCATACTGAAACAAATAACTGTTGAGGATACTGAAGAAGCTGATGAAACATTTACGATGCTTATGGGGGAAGAGGTACCTCCACGAAAGAAATTTATTACCACCCATGCAAAGCTTGCAGATTTGGATGTTTGATACTATATTGTTACATGATTAAATTGTTATATGGTTTCAATTATTAACAATTTAACAATTTAACAATTTTATTTTATTATGAACCTAAAAAAAATAACAACGGGAGAAAATCCACCAGAGTTTGTGAATGTATTTGTTGAGATACCGCAAGGCTCACTGGTCAAATATGAACTTGATAAGGATTCCGGATTTATCATGGTGGATCGTTTTCACTATACATCCATGCCATATCCGTTTAACTATGGCTTTATTCCAAATACCCTTGCAGAAGATGGTGATCCAACTGATGTCATGGTTGTTTCATCACAAGCACTTGCCGTTGGCGTGGTGATTCCAGTTCGAGTCATTGGCATGCTTGAGATGGAAGATGAGGCTGGAATAGACACAAAGATCATTGCAGTCCCCACCTCAAAAGTTGATCCATTTTATGCACATATCCAAGATGTGCTTGATCTGGATGAACCAACACGAAATAAAATCAAACATTTCTTTGATCATTACAAAGAACTTGAGCCAAACAAATGGGTAAAAACGAAGGAATTTTTGGGCAAAGGCGAAGCAATGAAAAATATCGAAGGATCAATCACCTAATTATCTATTAATATCTATCTATGTCACAATCAAAAGAAAAAGCTGGCTTTTGGATTCGACTTGCTGCAGCAATTATTGACGGACTGATTCTCATGGCAGTTGGATTGTTACTTGGCGGCCTGCTCAAAAATAACCGATTGGTATCAACGTTGATTGGCGCTTTCTACTCGATGTACTTCTGGGTAAAACAAGACGGAATGACGCCGGGAAAAAGGGCATTAAAGCTAAAGGTTGTCCGAACTGATGGAAAGCCAATTGATTGGATGACCGCTGGACTCCGATATGTTGGGTACATCGTATCGGCAATCCCATTGTTTGCAGGATTTATCTGGATCGCGTTTGATAAAGACAAGCAAGGATTTCATGATAAGATCGCCGGCACGTATGTCGTAAAGACCAAATAATAATTTTCTACTATCAGTAGCAACATGACCACCATTCAAAACGCACCAATCTCTGAAGAAATGAAAAAAGCATATCTTGATTATGCTATGTCAGTCATCGTGGCTCGGGCCCTTCCCGATGTTCGTGATGGCTTAAAGCCAGTACACCGGCGCATTTTGTATGCAATGTATAAAATGGGTCTTACTGCAGGAGGGAGATATTCAAAGTCTGCAAAAGTTGTTGGAGAAGTTCTCGGAAAATATCATCCCCATGGTGATTCGCCAGTATATGATGCGCTCGTTCGCCTCGCTCAAGATTTTTCAATGCGATATCCATTGGTAAATGGTCAGGGAAATTTTGGATCAATCGATGGCGATCCCCCCGCTGCAATGCGATACACCGAGGTAAAAATGACAAAAATCGCCGAGGAACTCCTCTACGATATTGAAAAAGAAACGATTACAACGGTTGAAAACTTCGATGGCACTCTGCAAGAGCCAATGTATCTTCCGGCAAAACTTCCCAATATGCTTCTGATGGGAGCAGAAGGAATTGCCGTTGGAATGGCAACAAAAATTCCGCCACATAATCTAACTGAAGTGGTGGATACGCTCATTGTCATGATTGACAATGCAAAATTCTCAGATATACCAATAGGAACAGATGCACCTTCAGATCCCGATGACAAAAAGACATTACCAAAAAAAACTGCAAAGAAATCCGATGAAGCGCGTGCAGATACTGATCTTATTTTTGGTATCACCATTGATCAGATACAGGAACATATCAAGGGGCCAGATTTTCCAACGGCGGGAAATATTTATGGAGCAGCTGATATCCGTCAAGCATATCAGACCGGACGGGGAAAGATATTGGTCAGGGCAAAAGTAACGGATGAAGACATCGGAAAAGGAAAAACGGCCATTATTGTAAATGAGCTCCCTTATCAAGTAAATAAAGCAAACTTAGTCAAAAAGATTGCCCATTTAGTAGTACATAAGAAAATTAATGGTATTTCAGACCTCCGAGATGAGTCTGATAGGGATGGTATTCGTATCGTCATTGAGCTTAAACGCGACGCGGTATACAAAAAAGTCATTAATAATCTCTATAAACATACTGATCTTCAGACAACATTTCCCGTAAACATGGTTGCTCTTGTTGAAGGGGTACCCCAAACACTATCGCTCAAATCAATTCTCGAACTCTATATTCACCACAGAGTCAATATCATTCGAAAACGAACTGAATATGAACTTGCACAAGCAAAATACCGCGCGCACATTCTTGCAGGATATCTCATCGCACTCGACAATATAGATGAAGTAATAAAAATAATTCGAAACTCAAAAGATGAACCAATCGCACGTACACAATTGATGGAGAAATTTGGACTGTCCGAGATCCAATCTCAGGCAATTTTGGATATGCAACTTAAGCGACTTACTGGATTGGAACGCGCAAAGATTGAAAATGAATTAGCACGATTAAAGAAACGTATTCAGTACCTTGAAGAACTTTTAAGCGATGTGTTTAAGATATTAAACGTAATCAAAGATGAACTCCTTGAACTAAAAAAACAGTTTGGTGATGCACGAAGAACAAAAGTATTTGTAGCAAAGCCAGGTGCAATCACTGACGACATGCTGATTGAAAATAAAGAGGTTATTGTTGTCCTTACGAAAGAAGGATATATCAAACATGTGCCACGGGAAACATTCAAAGTGCAAAAACGAGGAGGAAAGGGAGTGACGGGCATGTCAACAAAAGAAAGTGATGATATTTTCTATATCACAACTGCAATGACGCATGACTATATGCTGTTTTTTACCAATCAGGGCCGGGTATTTAAAACACGTGTATGGGAAATTCCACTGGGATCACGGACATCAAAAGGGAAGGCGATTGTAAATCTACTTACCCTGAGACCAAATGAAACAATCACTTCAGTACTTTCCTTTAACGAAGAACTCTCCCAAAAGAAAGGGACAAACATCCTTATGGTTACCAAAAAGGGATTAATTAAGAAAACTGAATTTAATAAATATGCAAATATTCGAAGCAATGGACTTATCGCAATCAACCTGACAAAGGGTGATGAGCTTCTTACTTCCTCACTGACTGATGGAAAGATGAATGTGATGATCATCAGTCGTGGCGGAAAAGCAATTCTCTTCAAAGAAACAGAGGTGCGGGAAACCGGCAGGTCATCTCGAGGTGTGCGAGGAATCAATCTTGGTACAGGAGATACTGTAGTTGCAGCTGATTTTTTCACCGAGGAGGATCTCAAAAAAGCAATTATGGTTATACTGGCAAAAGGAATTGGAAAATTGGTAAACTTAAAAAACTTCAAAGATCAGCATCGTGGTGGTAAGGGTGTAAAAATTGCACCCGCCGGAGAGAAGACGGGAAAAGTTGCATTTGCTCAAATTGTTCAACCGGAAGATAAGACTATTATTATTACCAGTCAACAAGGCCAAGTAGTAAAAACAGAGATCAGTAAAATTCCCAAATACTCACGGACCGCAAAAGGAGTCATATTGATGAGATTTTCTAAATCAGGCGACAAGGTTGCCAGCGCAACATTTATCTAACCCACATGATCATTCCGTGTTCTGAAATCGTTTCCCATCTTGATAAGCTATTGAAACAACATGTTATTGCATTGAGGAAAAAGAATATCGTTCCCAAATTGGTAACAATTCTTCTTGGACAGGCACCCGAACAACTATCATTTGTAAATATTAAAAAGCAAAAGGCTGAAAAACTTGGTATTGATTTTGATTTTCTGAATCTCAGCAATATTCCGCCTTTTAATGAATTTTTAAGTCAACTCCATGAAATTGTAAAAAATCCTTCAACAACGGGAGTTATAATCCAACATCCACTGCCATCTCAGTACAATATCAAAAAAATGTACACAACTGTTCCGTCATCCAAAGAAATTGAAGGACATCTCACAAACTCATATTTTCAGTTTCCACTCAGCCTTGCTACTCTTTCTGGACTCAAATATATTTTTTCAGAAAAACAAACACCAGAAAGTGCGATCGTTGAGTTTCAAACAGACAAGCATTTTTTCAAATCAGCACTCCGTGGAAAAAATATTGTCATTGCCGGAAAAGGTCCCACTGGTGGGAAACCAATTGGAAAAGCATTTTCTGAAATTGGCCTCCCCTTTACGATAGTAGACTCTCAAACAAACAATCCATCAGATATATTTAAAAGTGCGGATATTATAATTACTGCAACGGGAAAAAAGATTATTACCGCAGAGAATATTAAACCAGGAGTAATACTTCTCAATGTCGGACTCCGGAAGGAAAACAATATGCTGAAAGGCGATATTGATGAAGAAAGTATTGATAAAAAAGCAGCATGGTATAATCTCACACCCAAAGGTCTTGGACCGTTGGATGTCTCATATCTGTATAAAAATCTCCTCAGAGCAGTTGATCTCAAACGTTCGTATTAGTGCATGAAACAGATCTACGTAATTACCGGACAAACAGCAACAGGAAAAACTTCATATGCGATCAATCTTGCCAATAAAATTGGTGGTGACATTATCAATGCTGACTCCCGACAAGTATACGCTCATCTTGATATTGTTACCGGAAAAGATTTACATCTAACAGATGGTACATTTAACAAAACCTCATCAATGGGTGCTTTCGACATCGGATACTACTCCCTTCGAGATTCTACAGGGAAAGTGTGGCTCTACGACATTGTAGATCCTTCCGTCAGCTTTTCTACTTATGATTATAAAATGTGTGCACTCACTGCTATCGACCAGATTATGCAGAATGGAAAAATACCAATTATTGTTGGGGGAAGTTATTTGTACCTAAAAAACCTCCTCTATAATACGGTAAATATACAGGTTCCCCCGGATGAAAAATTGAGAATGAAACTTTCTAAACTATCTGTCATTGAACTTCAGAGTAAACTTCAAAAACTTAATTCTCAGATACTTAGCTCAATGAATAACAGTGATAGAAACAATCCTCATCGTCTCGTGAGAAAAATTGAGATTGAATCATATACTGCTGTATCAAAAAACAGAACATCATCTCCAATAGCAGATACATACACCATAAATATTGCTGGATTTCGACACAAACACATTGAACATATGGGAAACATTATTGAGAAACGAGTGCAAAAGCGAATACAAACCGGGGCAGTAGAGGAGACCGCGTTATTATTAAAACGCAACTACTCAACCGGATCGCCTGGTCTCAATGCAATTGGATATCGACAAATTATCTCCTATATACAGGAAACTATGTCAATGCAAAATTTGATTCAAGAGTGGACCACAAAAGAGGTCCAATATGCCAAACGACAATACTCCTTCATGAAACAAAACGCGGATATAAAATGGATTGAAATATAAATCTATTGTAAGATTTAGTAAGCATTGGAATTTTTTGTGGTGTATGTTCAAAAATAAACGTATAATATTGCTGCTATCGATTATTTTGACTGCCTCTGGTGTCATTTTTTTCTCCCTTGCAATTCCCAAGTATCAGGTCTTAACTCAAAGCAAAGCAGATGCAAGTGTGCGAGAGATTAGCTTTGGGACTGAAAACCAACACGGCGATAAACTGATGATTGAGATGGGATTGCAGCTTTCAGATATTACTGAAACTGCTTCTGTTGATCAAATGATCCAATATTTTGAAGGGACGCCAACATTTGTACGAATGGTAGAGCCCGATCCAAGCATCGTTGATCATGATAACTTCGTTCGCCTCCAAGAATCAGGTTTTTTTTGGTATTTCTCATCGGACACGTACGAAGGACTGACTGCAATCGCAGATGCTTACTTTCAAAAATATCCAGACGGCAGGGCTGTTCTTGAATTGACTAATCATGATGCTCGAAGCATCCCAGATACTGAAGCGCTTGCGTCACAATTTCCAAATGCCATATTTTTCGCTGCTCATTATCATAATTGGCCACGTGATAAAGTGCGAGAATTAGTGACCGATTCGAATGTGGTACTTACTGATCCAAGCCTGCATGGTGTCAGTTTTTATGCAGATGTTGCCTCACGTGGACTGGGAGATGTTGCTGAAAATGTAGCTATTTTTTGGGATACCTTTTTTGATGCCTCAACTGATATTGAGGGTAATTCAATCAAAATTGACTGGCCCAACACAAATTTTGATCTGGCACTCTCAGATATTCTGACCGTCAATCCAACCGCAGCTGAGGAGGTAAAAAAAGATGAAGCTCAAAAATTTGGTGTGTTATTAAGTGCGTACTTTAATTACGCACAAATGCGCGGTGACGATAGTCGAAGGGGCTCAAATAATAATATACCTATTCGATATGTCGGCTTGGGTGATATAGCGAATCTCCGACCTTACGCAAAATCTATTGCGAAAATATTCTCTCTTATGTCAAAAGATCAGATGCCCGTTGTATACCCCGATACTGGTACGGGGACAAATTTACGCAATGATATGCCACTGTATGGATTTGTGGCATATAAAGAGAATGTTGGATATCGACTTGTTTTTTCAAACACTGGATCTGATGCAATTACGCTCCAATTACCAGATGCCATTTCATTTGAAGGATACAACTCAGTATCAAATATCCGTGGCCAAATAAATCCCATCGAAGCAGGGAACAGAATTGTATTTCAACCGTATGAAGTCATTGCGGTATTTAAAGGAGATGTGCCAGATGTGAGTCCAACCGATGTGCAACCGACACTCCCCCCCGAGTCAGCAAATCAACTCATTTGTGACGCAGGGCCAGATCCATATGACTCAGATACCATAACGGTCACAAATAATACCAATGAGACCATTGACAATCTCAATTCGATCACTTGGAGGTGTGAATTTAGCCCAGGAAAGGTGAGGAAAGGATATTTTAAATGCGAAACCTGCGTCAATGATCCAGACAATCCTGATTGCCATGTGGGTATTGAAGATACGAGCACCTCGGTGCATGACTTTACCCTTGCTCCAGGAGAATCAAGAACAATTCAAGTAAATGCAAATCCGTGTGAGATCATCCAATTTGATGTCTACAATGGTGATACAAATGCTGAAGATAGTCCCATGGAATGCTATAACCTTCGATCGCAATATACGAATCCCGAGCCGCCCGCTCGATGGCCTGGAGGCATTGCGTTTGGCATAAATCAAAATGCAAATGGTTACAACGAAACGACACAATCATGTGAAGAAAGCGACACAGCAACCCCCACAATTCCTACGAATACACCTGGGGCTGATATGACCAGTACACCTGTCCCAACAGAAACCCCAGAACCGACTGAGGCCCCGACAGATACACCGGTACCTACTGAAACCCCCGAACCGACGGATACGCCGGTTCCACCAACTCCAACCGCGACCACTATTCCACCAACACCAGTCCAAAAACTGACCGTAAATGAACAACCTCCTGGGATCACCCCGTGGAGCATGATCTTGGTTCCAATAGGAATGCTTATCCTCGGACTTTTGCTATAATGAAAGAGATCCGCTTGATATACCAGTTTGTACGTGAAATAATCACTATATATGGATCTTTCATTTATCACCAAGGTCAATAAAACACCTGAGAAAAACCACACACCAATTGATGCCAAAAAACTCGCACAACCGAAAAAGAATACGGCGCCACATACTGCAGCTATTAGTAACAAACACATACCCAAAATTCATATACCCTTTGAGTTTGATAAGTATACCCTCATCACCATTATCTCTGTGCTCTTTTTCATATCAGGACTCGGGTTTTGGATTTATGTAAATTACTTTATGTCCTAATACCTCGATCATGGCACAAGTCAAAAAAATATCAAAAAAAAATGTCTTGCTTCTCGCATCGGCATCTTTTTTTGTGCTTGGAGTCATCTTTTTTTCACTGGCAATACAAAAATATCAAGTGCTCACCAGTTCCCGTGCAACCAGTGGAAATCAGTGCACCCAATGTGACGGACCATGTACGCTCGATGGACAATTCTGTGAAGAACCAACCGGAAAATGTGTCGAAGGAAAAAAGGAACTCAAGATATACAAGTGCGAAAATGACATCTGGACATTTAAATATAATCAAGCTGGAGGTTCTTGTCCAGGGAACAATGAATGTGGTGGAGAAACACCAACCCCCGGTGAGGGAACACCAACTGGAGTTCAACCTACTGGAGGAGGGGGCACAAAAGATGCATTTTGTAATGACAACATTGGTGGTGACTTGAATACTTCTGGTTCTACCTCATTTTCTATAACATGTACTGGAAAACTTGATCAGGCATATGACTATGTTCTTTTTTGGTGTCCAGAAAAAACAACTGGCGCAAGTTACTGTGGTGATCCTGGTAATATTGGATCTGGATCATCTCAGGTTCTTGAACGTGATTCGGGGAACTCTATCCCGGGAACAATGAACAAGAGTACGAACAAAACATGCGGATGTGTCCAATGGGATGTCGGTATCCACAATAACTCAATAGTAGCAGGAGGAGCAATTATCTGTTCTGACAATCCATGTGAAACAACACCGACGCCAACAACTAGTGGTGGGGGAGGAGACACTCCAACGCCAACAACGCCAGCAAACAACACCCCAACGCCGACAACGCCGTCCGGAACAACAAACACACCAACGCTTACACAAACAAGTACACCAGCGCCATCAGATACACCGATTCCAACCAGGACACCAACCAATTCGCCAACCAGTACCCCAACCAAAACACCAACTCCTCAGCCAACAGACACTCCTATCCCCACAGATACTCCAGTGCCAACTGAAACCCCAATACCAACAGATACTCCAGTGCCAACTGAAACCCCAATACCAACAAATACTTCAGTGCCGCCAACGCCAACGCCAACACCAGTCCAAAAGCTGGCAGTGAATGAGCAACCTCCGGGCGGTGTACCCTGGACATTGATATTGGTACCCATTGGCCTCTTGTTTCTTGGATTGCTGTTATAAAAATTTCACCAGCTACGGATCAATGGTGAACTAATCACTGAATCCGATCGGTATAATGAAAATAGTCACACAAGGCAAATGGTGTTATGAGAAAAAAAATACTACTCATTCTAGGGATTCTTTTTACTGTTATTGTCACTTCATTTGTCATATATTTTTCGCTTCGAGAAAGTGACACAAAGAAAGATCATGCAAAAATCAATGATCTCACTGCTTCGGCATCACAAAATGAGAATATCTGGGTGTATGATGCACTTCCGGCAGATGATTCATTTACTGGTACGATTGCTGTCAAGGATTCGACCGAACGACTACCCCTTCAGTTTCGGACAATACGATCAACTGATTATGATTATGACAATGAGCGAGAGAAATACAAAACAACCATTGTTCGTTTTGCGACAAAAACAGCCGTATCGCTTTCCATTTCGATTCCAGGAAATCCAACTACTGCAGAACTCAGATCACCTACTCAAACACTTCCAGTATCTGTAACCAATGGAACCATCACATTTGATCTTCCACCAAATCCCGGCAATTATTACTTGAAAACAGATCTTCCAAAAGACAATGGCTACATAAATACCATGGTTTTTTGGGTTGATGACATGAATACAATGATTCCCGAACGACCCACAGATGCAGTCGAAATCACCCCAGGACAATCAATTCAAACAGTCATTGATTCGTTTTCCAATGGAGGAACAATATATCTAGCGCCAGGGGTGCACACGTCGAATAATCTTTCATTTAACAATAAAAGTGGTATTTTGATGATCCTTCATCCAAATGCACAATTAGTCCAACAATCGAGTGATGGTCCATTCATAACTATGGAAGGAGCATCTCATATCACCATAAAGGGTGCGGGTGAAATACGTGGCGCAAAGGGAAATAAAGACACAGTCCTTTCAACTAAAAATGCCGATACGATCACTTTCGCAGATTTTTTTCTGTATAAAGTCCATCATCGAGACGGTTGGACTTTACATATCTATTCATCTCAAAATGTGAATGTAAATCAGCTCAGAATCATCAGTGGAAACGACGGAACTGATCCTGACAGCTCAAGTAATCTTAAATATAACAATACCTATATTGAGGCGCAAGACGATGGCGTTGCCGTAAAAACGCGTGCCGGCGTACTTGATGGAGTAGAGTTCAAAAATGGATTGGTTAAATCAGCCGCTTCAGCTTTGAAAGTGGGAGAGGCGAGTGTCCATTCGCTCGCGACAAACATCGTCTTTGTAGACAGTACTGTGTTTGACAGCGACAGAGGGCTTGTTGTCATGCCCAGGGGTCACGGGCCGGTTGGATCGATTTTATACAAAAATATTATTGTGCGAAACATGGAACGGAACAAGATAGGAGCAACCATTCGGGTAAGAAAATCTTCATCTGGTGAGAACTCAGGAGTATTTGATGGATCATCAATTGTTTTTGACAATATTGATGTTGATCTCATCAGTCCCGCTGAAATTAAGAAAGATGCAACTATTACACATTCCGTATTTAATGTGAAGAATGCAATGAATGTATTTTCAGATATTTGTCCGACGTTGATCAATCTCACCATCAATGGACCCGGGGAGACCGATTGCGAGATAACATCAGAACCGACATATACGCCAACACCAGGGCCAGCAGATATTTCACCAACTCCGTCACAACCCACAGATCAACTTTCCCCAACTCAAGATCCCAATCCAACTCCGACTGATACAGTGGAAAATACCCCCGTTCCCACCGAGACCCCAGTACCACCAACAGCCATCCCCACAGAAACACCAGAAAATACTGCGACACCAGTACCAACTGACACACCAGTGCCCACAAATACGCCAACACCAGCACCTACTGACACACCGACACCTACCGCTACTCCGACTATGACGCCCACACAGACACCAACACAGACACCAACGCCAGTCCAAAAACTGGCAGTGAATGAGCAACCTACGGGCGGTGCACCATGGACATTGATATTTATTCCAGTTGGACTATTGATGCTTGGATTTCTGTTATAACAACTGAGTAGTGAAAGCGGGGTCATTACAGAATGTATAAACAAGTGCTTATTCAGGCTATCTCACACAATAGATTTGAGTTCACTATTGAATACATGCTCGGTTATGAGTGGGGGGGGAGTCTTATTTATTGAAAAGCTTTGTGAAGACTTCTTTTGGGACCTCAACTTTCCCGATCATCTTCATTTTTTTCTTACCTTCTTTTTGTTTTTCAAGAACTTTTCGTTTTCGACTGACATCGCCACCACCGACCGTCTTGCCGCCTTTGGTCAGCACATCTTTTCGAAAGGGGGATAATCGTTCAGATGCAATAATTCTTCCTTTATACTGCGCTTGAATCTTTACCTCAAACTGCTGGCGCGGAATGAGTTCCTTCATACTTTTTGTCAAATATACGGCAATTTTTTGTGCTCTTTCGTGCACCACAATTTGCGAAAATTCCTCAATCTCGTCTCCATTCAAAAGAAGTGAGAGGCGTGATGCATCAACAATATCATATCGAAGCATTTCCCAATCAAATGATGCATATCCAGAGGTCACCGACTTCAGCTGATCAAAGAAATCTGAGATCATCTCAGCCAAGGGCATTTCATACTCGATTGAGATCTGATTCTGATTGTCCATATGTAAAAAGTTTGCGCGATGATCTTCGCAGAGCTGCATAACACCCCCAAGATACTCTTGAGGAGTAATAATCAAAACTTTGACTATTGGTTCTTTGATCGTATCACCTACAACTTGATAATCGACCTGTGGTGGGGTTAATACAAGGCTCAGATCATACTCACGCTCCAGTCGCTCTCGTATCACATCTGCATGAAGAAGTCCCAAAAATCCCACGCGAAAACCTGCTCCAAGTGCTTGACTATACATCGGTTTAAACTCGAGAGCCGAATCAGTGAGGTATATTTTCTCAAGTGCCTTCATGAGACGTTCATAGTCTGCAGTATCTGTGGGGAAGAGAGAGGCAAATACCACTGGGTTTACTTTTTTATACCCAGGAACGCCAACGTTCTTGCCCTGATCAATGATTGAATCTCCGACACGAACATCACGAATATCTTTGAGGTTGGTGACAATATACCCGATTTCTCCGGCAGAAACAGTAGGTTGCGCGACCAGATCAGGGGTAAAGATGCCAACTTCGGTTGATTCAAAGATACGATCTCCGATTGCGAGCTTCATCTTCATACCTTTGCGCGCGTGCCCTTCAAAAATACGCACAAATGCGATGACTCCTTTGTGCGTATCAAAATAGGAATCAAAAATAAGCGCCTTGAGAAGATCATCAGATTTTACGGAGTCGTCAAGTGCTGGTGGGGAAGGGATTTTCTCAATAATAGCAGACAGTACTGCATCGACATTTTGTCCGGTTTTTGCAGAAATTTGAATCACTTCGGTTGGATCAACACCAAGAAAATCCGAAAGTGCTTTGATTGTTTGATCAACTTCAGCATTGGGCATATCAATTTTATTGACAACCGGAATAATCACCAAGTTTTTTTCAAGCGCCTTATAAATATTTGAGATCGTCTGTGCCTGAATACCTTGGGTGGCATCAACCAAAAGAATTGCCCCCTCGACACATGCTAAGGTCCGATCAACTTCATACGAAAAATCCACATGGCCCGGCGTGTCAATTAAATTTAAGATGAATGTAGAATTTGGAATATTGAATTTTGAATTCCTATCTTCAATATTCGACATTCTATATTCCATCCTCACCGGGGCAAGTTTGATGGTAATACCACGCTCACGAGAAATGGGGTTTCGATCAAGCATCTGCTCATCATGTTTATTCTTGTCGATCGTGCCGGTCATCTCCAAAAGACGATCGGCAAGCGTGGACTTTCCATGATCAACATGGGCAATAATGGCGAAGTTACGAATTTGTTTCATAGCAGTATGATAGCACAATCAAGGGAATAATATTAGAGGGGACGTGACAAGATGCCACCCAGCCATGCTTCAGAAAGACCTTTTTTTGAAAGAAGCCAACCAACCATCATATGATAGTTCCCATCCTCACGACGATTATGTGTGATGGCAAAACTCGGCACACCCGGAACATTATATCCTTGATTCCAGTCAGAATCATACAGTTGTAGCTTTTGAAGTGCAGAAATCATCAATGCAACATCATCAATGGTACCAGCTCCAGTAACCAATTTTCCATATGTATCAATAAATAATCTAGCGTGATGTTTTTGTTCATCGTGATATCGATTAAGCTCCGATCGTATTGCTTCTCTTTGTGAATTGGATATATCAGCTCGATTCATAAGATTGATAAGTTGTCGCTCAGTGGGCTTGATTTTATGTATCATTTCTCTAGCTTTATCAGGAAGATTATGCTTTTGTTGAATTTCTTGAAGTTTTTGTGCTGATTCTTCATCACTTAAAATCACCTTTTCGGCGACAAAATTTCGAATGTCATTCCACATTGGGGCTACTCTTTCACCAATGACCCGTACTGCCCGTGCATACATTTTTGATTTTATTTCTATATTTCTATCGCTCCCTTGTGCTTCAGCCGCAACGACGACCTCAACACCTTCAGTCGATCGTAGTTCACGATCATACTCACCTCCATGATGTTGAAATTGTCCAACCTCGGATGCAAACCTCTCAAATACTTCCTCAAACTGCTGTTGCAGCCATGGATTGAGAACATCACAGGCAATCGTAGCGTACGGATCAATCAGTTTGAGCAAATCATAGGGATCAACCAATTCCATCATTTTTTCCAATACTTCTCCAACTCCTCTTTCAGAAATATCTGGAGCAAATAAATCTGGCTTCATATGGACAAGGTCTATTGATGTGTCAAAATGATTTGGATCGTTTCTAAAAACTGCCATAATATCCTCAAATGACGCATGTGAACTATCCAGATTGAGCCTATTTATTACTTCCATCGGAAGATGGGCAGTCACTCGGTAATGTGCGATCGGATTTGACATGGGACCCATACCGAGATGGTCATATTCAAATTGCTTATAATCCTTTGACTCATCCCCTCTATAATATCCCACAGCAATCCCTTGAAGAATATCTTCAAGTTTTTTTTCAGGAAGAATTGGCACGGTACCAGACGGGGTTTCCATGCCAAATGCATGCCGTATTACATTATTATAAAGGTCTAGAAATGTTTTTCGAGCAATATTACCTCTACGATGAACCTGAGCAAAAATTTCCATTATCTTCTCTTCACTCAGCCCGAGCTTGTATTTATTCTCGGGAGAATCTGGATCAGTATCCCCTTCCGCACCACTTTAGTTACGATGTGCAAAATCGTTGAGGTCTACCGGCATCAATCTTCCAGTTTCGTCTCTGAGCATAGTCCACACAAGCATATCAAGTGGCACAATGGGAGGTTCTCTCATCTCACCTTCATTATCTTTAATCTGAATTAATGGTCCATTTGGCACCTCTATTCCCTGTGCTTCAGCTTGTATTCGATATGCGCGATCAAAATCTGCATAGGGGACGCGAAGAGGAGTATGCGCAGAACCGGCGCTCGTAGTAAATACTAAAATTGATTTCCCTTCGCCAATATCAATGTCCTCTATAGGTCCTAATCGGCGCCCCTCTTCCAATAAAGATTGGTGAAACTGCTCCATTGTAAGCTCCCGATCACCACGTGGCCATGGGGGGGAAATTTCATACCGGGGGAATCCTGGTTCAATACCTGCAACATCTTCATTAATTACTTCAAATAGTTTATTTGTTTCCATACTTATAGTATTATACAATAAATATATGTATTAAATAAGTAGAAAAAATGTATTTGGAAGCAATTATATTATTCTGATCGTAGTAGCACCGTGCCCTCGTCCCCACATATCTCCATGAACAACAATAAATTTACCATTCCATTTTTGTTTAATTTTATCCTGTAAGATTCGTACTGCCTGTTTTATTGCAAGCATGTCAGCGCTCCGGCTTTTGTCATAGTCGTATATATAGGGACATACGCCAAAATTTACGGTGAGAGACTCACATATTTCCTGTGATGGAGCAAATGCATAAATAGGGATTTGGGGTCGATATCTTGAAATAAGTCGCGCAGTAGTTCCCGTTTGAGTAAACACAATAAAGCCACTCACTTGCTGTTTTACAGCAACATATCTCCGATACAGATTGTATGCAGCATCACAGACCATCGCACTGGTGTCCTTTGCCGAATATTGAATGTAGCTTCGAATATCATGCTCTGGCTTGGGTTCATAAAAGAGCGCTGTTTTTCTCATGATATCTACTGTCTTTTCAGGATATTTTCCAGAAGCAGTCTCCCCAGAAAGCATGATTGCATCGGTATGATCATATACTGCATTTGCAATATCAGATACTTCAGCACGCGTGGGCAGCGGATTGCTGATCATTGATTGAAGCATTTGAGTCGCGGTGATAACAAATTTTCCAGCGATAAGACATTTACGAATCATCATTTTTTGATAAAAGGGTACTTGTTCAATGGGAATTTCAACCCCAAGATCTCCCCGGGCAACCATAATGCCATCTGTTGCGTCAATAATTTTATCGATATTATCCAGTGATTTTTGTGTTTCAATTTTTGAGATAATCAGACCCTTCACTCCTGATTTTTTCGATTCCATGCGAAGTGTTTTAAGATCTGATGGCGACCGCACAAAAGAAAGAGCAATGAAATCAACTTCATGCTTTGCGGCAAGCTTCAAGCCTTCAAGGTCACGATCAATGAGAGACGAGAGAGGAATATGCGCACCAGGAATATTGAGAGATTTATTATTGAGAAGCGTGCCCTCCGTATGAGATTTGAGAAATATACCATTTCCTTTTTTAACTACTTCAAAAGAAAACATACCATCATCAGCAACAAGGAGCTGACCATGTTTTAGGTGATCAATAATCTCCGGATGGGTGATAGAAAGACCTTTCATCCCTTTTTTCTTGTAAAGCGCGGGCCCAAAGACAATCTCTTCATCAACCTTCAAAGTTAATTTCTTGTACGGCATCGTGATACGAATTTCAGGTCCAGCAAGATCGATAAGCGTACCGATGGGAACGCCAAGTGAATGAGCAATCCTGTTGACCCGTTTGATTCGATCTGCGTGCCATTCAACGGTGTTGTGTTTGAAATTAAATCGAAATACATTGACTCCTTTTTGAATCAGTGATGTAATTTTTTCCTCTGAGTCACTGGCCGGGCCAATGGTTGCAATAATTTTTGTTAACTTATCCATA